>LBJMR02800__coassemble_466_pt1 | contig 28200 bp, 19 predicted proteins | sample LBJMR02800__metabat2_low_PE_006 | metagenome-assembled genome bin LBJMR02800 | reverse complement strand
GGCACAATTCAAGGCCATCCATCCCCGGCATATTGATGTCCAGCAGAATAATATCTGGCTGCTGGTTCAGCTTTTGCAGTGCCTCCTCACTACTTTTTGCTGTGATTACTTGATACTGCTCCATTTCAAACTGATCCCGAAGCATATCTAAAATCATCTGCTCATCATCTACGACCATAATAGTGTAACTCATATTCTCACCTCGCTTGCTGGTATCATAATAGGAAAAAGTCTATAAACAGTCAAGTAAGCTCTTTATAATTGCCTATTTATGAATTTATCATGTAGAACTTTTCTCGTTTTTCAAATCGTTTCGTTCTGGTTTAATCAATTTCTGATGCGCTAAGAGTACTTCTTTCTGCTTTACAGCGATTTTGTATGAGTCTGTTTGCTTTATAACCTGTTGGATTGTTTGGATATAGAGCCTTTTCAAGTTCATAGCACAAGCCTCCTTATCTGGTTTGTCCCTATATAAGACGGAATACAACGCACAATCTGACGCTCACACACATTTTTAAGAAATTGGCAAGCAATGCCTGTGTTAATACACACGCCCGTTTGCTTGTTGTGGGCAGCGCCCCCAAGCCCCCTTGAACAGCTCCGTGCCGGAGCTGGCTGCGCGTCCTGCGGACGCTAAAGAGCACGGTCAGATCACCGCTGGCCGTGCTCTTTTTCCTGCGCGATGCCGCGCCCGGTGTCCTGCAAAATGCGGTCCACATTGGCCTTGACGGTCAGCAGCTCCCGCGCCTCGTCGCGGGCCCGGCGCAGCTCCGCGTAGGCCGTCTTTTTCTCCGCCAGCAGCGCCGCATACTCAGCCTGCAAGTCCTTTACCTTTGGCAGCTTCTTGACATTCAGCTCGTCAAAGGCCCGTTTGGCCGCCTGATGGAGCAGGATGTCGGCCTCATGTTCCGGGCGGAACTTTGCGGAGTACCCGGCCTTGCGATAGGCGATGTAGGTGTCGCGGGTCTTGGCATAGTTGACGATGTGGGTCCGCAGTACGGCGATCTCCGCCATGCGCTTCTCCGCCGCCTTGATTTTTTCGGACAGCTCGCTGCGCCGCGCCGTGGCCGCTTCCACTTTACCGGACAGCACCTTGTAGTCCATCAGGCCGTGCTCATTGAGATAATTCAGGGTCTGCGCCATCTGTTTCAGGTTGAACCGTTTGGCCCACCGCGCATATCCGGCCCCCTTCCCGGCGTGGAGCTTGGCCTGAATGTCCACCAGCAGATTGACCTCCGGCGCAGCCGGAACAGCGGCGGCGCTCCGGGACGGGACATGCCTGCGTTTCCCGGCAAGGACGGCGCAGAGGTCGGCTTCCCCATAGCCGTCTCCGAGGGTTTTCAGGCAGACGACATTTTTCCAGCCGGGGGCTCGAAACGCAATATCCCTGCCCCGCCGTTTGGAGGAAAAGCCCGCCTCTTGCAGCAGCGCCAAAAGGGCGTCCAGGTCCTCTGGCCCGCGCTCCATGGCCCTGTCAATGGCCTGCCGCAGCAGCTCCCGGTGGGAGGGCTTGGCCTGGGCTCCCAGCCACTTGTCGTAGGTCTGGCCCCTGGGCTTTGGGGCCTCCACAATGGACAGGCCGTTTTCAATGCACAGGGTATCGCTCAGCCGCCGCACGGCGCGGGTGCTGCCCCAAAAGTTGCGGAATTTGCGGGTGCAGTCCAGTGAAGTGGAGTTCCAAATGATGTGATTATGGACGTGCGCACGATCTATGTGGGTGCAGACGATAAATGCGTGACAATCCTTGGTGAAGCGTCTGGCAAACTCCACGCCGATGCGGTTGGCCTCCTCCGGCGTGACCTCGCCGGGCACAAACGCCTGCCGGACGTGGTAGGCGATCACATCGTCCACCCCCCGCCGCCTGCCGGTCCTGGCGAGGTATTGCTGCTTGCTGAACAGAAATTCCGCGTCCGCGATAGGGACGTTGCAGCCAGAGGCTGTGATGAGCCTGCCCTGGCCGGTCTTGGCCGGGTCCTCAACGTATTCCAGAATATTGCGGATGGCGGTGCCCACGCTCCGGCCCTTGCCGGTGTGCAGGGGCATGATGCGGGTGGTTGCCAAAAGCGCCCCTCCTTTCCTGGCGCATAGCAGAATAGCCCCGGCGCTTTCTGAGCGCCGGGGCCGTCTCTGTCTGATGTTTTATCCGTAAATCCGATCCTGAATGGCATAGCGCAGCTCCTGGAGCTTTCCCAGCAGCCATGCCGCCGCCATAGGCAGGCCCATGGGCGAGACGAGGAAGGCAATCACCAGGAGAATGACGCCGTTCTGAACCGAGTAGGTGACGAGCACCGCCACGCCCAGGAGCGCCACAAGGGTCCCCGCGAGGCCGAAGATAAAAGCGGTGCAGTAGAGCAGGCCGGAGCAAATCCAGACCAGCAGGGCCAGGGCCGCAATCAGGGGAGCCGTGAGTATCTTTAACAGTAACCTCATATCTCATTCCTCCTTGGTGTCCTTTTCCACTATCATCTTACCATAGGCCGGGGCCAGCCACAACGATGCGGAAATTCGCCGAAATTTTCGGCGAATTTTTTGGACCTATTCCAGTTTGGAAAGCTGAGAGAACACACGCCCCGCCGCCTCCCACAGCCGGTCATACCCCTGCCGCAAATCCTCCAGGTCCGCGTCATAAAAGCGCCCGGTCTCATGGACGCGGCGGGTGAGCTGGTTGAGGTTGCTGCTGGACCGGCGCAGCAGACTTACCAGCTCCTTCAACTCCGGCAAATCCAGATGCAGCACATAGCCGTCTATCGCCATCTTGCGCAGGTACGCGCTGAGATTGTCCGTCCCAAACTGGGCCATCTTCTGCCGGATCAGCTCCATCTCCTGGGGTGAGACCCAAAAGAGGACCGGCACATCTCTGGTGCGCTTCGCCATGCTCACCGCTCCTGTCCTCTGACTTTGTTCCTGTCCGTGCGCCCCGGCTCGGCTTTCGTCTCACTCAGCTTCTTTCGCACCGAGGGCTTGCGCAGCCGCAGGGATTGGGCGCGATCCTCGTCTTTGGTAATCAGGGCATAGGTGCCCTTTCGCCCCTCCAGTGTGGAGATTGACAGGGAGCGGAAGGGCAGCATGGAGGCAAGCCGGTCCCGGTTCCTGCTGTTGGCGCGGGCCAGAAAGTCCGGGGAGACCTGGACCATGAAGTGGGTGCCGCTGGGGCTGTTGGGCTCCTGCGCCGCCTGGAAGGCGGAGAGGATACGGGCGGCCTCGGCGCGGATGTCGTCTTTGGTGAGCGGCTGGGTCAGCAGATACTCATGCCGGGCCACATTGATAAATAGATCAACGAGGCCGGGATTGTGCCCGTCCACCACAAACTCCACGTTGCGGCCCTTCCCCCAGGCATCCGGGTCCTCAAAGATTGGAATGGTCCTGGCCCACGCCTTGTTGTCACGGGAAATCCGTCCGTCGTGCTCCTTGTGGCGTACTGTGTTGGCGAGGACATAGAGCGTCCGGTCATAGCCGAACTGCTCCACCACCTGGGAGACGGCCTCCCGGCCCATGCAGTCGTTTCGGTAGTGCTCCGAGATAGCCGCGTCAATGGCCTCCGCACAGGCGATATTGGCCTTGCGGGAGGCCCGGTACTGCTCCAGCTCCCCGTGCTCATGGGCATAGCCTCCGGGATAGCGGTACACCGGCAGCTCCCGCTGGGTCTGGAGGGCGGCGTAGGCCCGGTCAGAGATGCAGTCCAGCAACGGGTCCAGGTCTGGACTCTCCCGGTCCTTCCATTCCCCGTAGATGGCCGCCATGGGCGAGGGCACGGCCAACAGCGCGGCGGCCTGGGCCTGGGGCATATCCATGAGCTCCGCCGCTGCCAGAATGTCCTCCCGGACGGCATACTCATAGGCGTGGTTCAGAATTTCCTCCGGCGGCTGGCCCATCAGCCAGTCCCGGTATTTGGCCTGCTCGGCGGTCAGTTTTTCATAGAGCTGCGTGTTCATTTCCTCTGGTGTCATGTTTATCGTACCTCCTCATGGTGTTTTGTTTTTTTCTCCGCCGTCCTGGGCGGCGCGGGCCGTTTCAGGCCATCCAGCACGGAGGGGCGTGAGCTCTTGGCCATGCCCCGCTCCTGGGACGCGGGCCTGCGCTGTGCGCCCATATCAAGCTGGGCGTTCAGCTCGGCCAGCCGGGCGCTCTTGGCCGCCAGCTCCGCCTCCTGGGGAAAGGGCTTGCCCAGCTCCTTTTTCGCCGCCGCCAACTGCTCCCGCAGATTGCTCAACCGCACCTGTACGCCCTCCATGCGGCTGTGCATGTCGGCAAGAGTATTATCAATGCGAAGCAGGTTGCCCCTGGCATCCGGGCCCAGTTTGGTCCGGTGGGACATTTCCCCCTTTAAGGTCAGAATGAAGTCGCTGCCGAAATTCTCCACGGACAGGAACATGGTAAAGCCCCGGTAACTGCCGATCTCCGTCAGCTCCGGGGTCTTGACCTCCTTGCAGGCCCCCAAGAGGGCCGCGCCCGCGTTGTCCTTGTCCGTCAGGGTGTCGCCCCGGACCACCATCCCGGCGAAGCCCTTTTCCACCTCTACTGCCTTGCTGTCCTCACCGCCTTTGGTGACGATGGGGTGGGGATGGGCGGCCAGGGTCTCCATGTCTTTCTGAAATCCAGCGATAAAGCCCTCGCACTCCCTGATCTGCTCCGGGAAGTAGCGCAGCACATTGTCCTCCATCTGGAACTGCTTGCTCTGGTGGTCCGCTTTCAGGATACGAAGGCGGGACACATCAATGTCCAGGTCCATCTTCTCCCGGATGAGGGGATTTCCTGCGCAAATGGCCTTGATCTCCGCATAGGAAAGGGCGGTCTCGTCCACGTCCTCGCAGGAGCGCACCGGGGATTTGGAGGTCATAATCTGAGAGATGAACTTCTGCTTGTTCTCCACCGTCTGCCACAGGTAGGAATCGAAGGTGCCCTCGGTGACATAGCGGTAGATATGCACCTCCTTGTTTCGGTTGCCCTGCCGGACGATGCGCCCCTTGCGCTGCTCCAGGTCGCCGGGCCGCCAAGGGCAATCCAGATCGTGGAGGGCGATGAGCCTGTCCTGGACGTTCATGCCCGCGCCCATTTTGAAGGTGCTGCCCATGAGCACCCGCACCTGCCCGCGCCGGACCTTGGAAAACAGCTCTTTCTTGCGGGCGTCGGTGTTGGCGTCGTGGATAAAGGCAATCTCCTGGGCGGGGATGCCCCCGGCGATGAGCTTGTCCCGAATGTCCTCATAGACGGAAAAGGGCGCGTCAGGCCCCACATCGCCCAGGGTGTTCACCAGCGCATGGAGATCCGCGCCCCCCGCGATTTTGTCTCCCGCCGCCAGCGCGGTCCTGTCCCGCCGGGCGGCGGCCCTGGACTTTGGTGTGGAAATATCGCAGAACACAAGCTGGGTCAGCTTGTCTGCCTGCCCCTCCCGCCAGATGCGCAGAATGTTGTTCACGCACATGTTCACCTTACTGTCAGGGTTATCCGGGAGCATGGGATTGATAAGCCGCTGGTCCAGGCCCAGCTTGCGCCCATCCGACGTAATCTTGAGCATGTTGTCGATGTGGGGGTCGATCCCCGCATGTACCTTTGAGGCCCGTTCAGAAAGGTCCTGCACCATGGCCTTTTGATGCTCAGACGGTTCTGCCTTCTCCACATGGTAAATTGCCTTGGGAACGGGGAGATTGAGCTGGTCGGCGGTCTTGATGTCCGCCGTCTCCTTGAACATGGCCATGAGCTCCGGGAGATTGAAGAAGCGGGCGAACCGGGTCCGCGCCCGGTAGCCGGTGCCCTCCGGGGCCAGCTCGATGGCCGTCACCGTCTCGCCGAAGATGGAGGCCCAGTTGTCAAAGTGGCTCAGGTGGGTCTTTTCCAGAAGGTCTACCTGGAGATACCGCTGCATAGTGTAAAGCTCGGTCATACTGTTGGAGACCGGGGTGCCGGTGGCGAACACCACGCCCTTGCCGCCGGTGATCTCGTCGATATACCGGCATTTCAGCAGCATGTCGCTGGATTTCTGCGCGTCGCTGGTGGAAAGGCCCGCTACGTTGCGCATTTTGGTATATAAAAACAGGTTTTTGTAGCTGTGGGCCTCGTCCACAAAGAGACGGTCCACGCCAAGCTGCTCAAAGGTCACAACGCTGTCTTTCCGGGCGGTGGTGTTGAGCTTTTCCAGGCGCACAGTTAGGGATTTTTTCATCCGCTCCAACTGCTTGATGGTGTACCGCTCCGCGCCGCTGGCCGTCAGTTCGGCGATGCCGTCCTCGATCTCCGCAATCTGCTCCTCAATCAGCCGCTCCCGCCGCTCCATGGAGACCGGCAACCGCTCAAACTGGGAGTGACCCATAATCACGGCGTCGTAGTCCCCGGTGGCAATTTTGGCACAGAACCGTTTCCGGTTGCGGGCCTCAAAATCCTTTTTTGTGGTGACGAGGATATTGGCGGCGGGATAGAGGCGCAGGAACTCGGAGGCCCACTGTTCCACCAGATGGTTGGGGACGGCGAACAGGGACTTGCGGCACAGGCCCAGCCGCTTGCTCTCCATGGCGGCGGCCACCATCTCAAAGGTCTTGCCCGCGCCCACCTCATGGGCCAGGAGGGTGTTTTTCCCGTAGAGGATATGGGCAATCGCGTTGCGCTGGTGCTCCCGCAGAGTAATCTCCGGGTTCATGCCGGTAAATACGATGTGCTTCCCATCGTACTCACGGGGTCGAATGGCGTTGAAGCGGTCATTGTAGGAACGGACCAGCTCCTGACGGCGCTGGGGGTCCCTCCAAACCCAGTCCTTGAAAGCGTCTTTGAGGGCCTGCTGCTTCTGCTGGGCCAGGGTGGTCTCCCTCTGGTTGAGCACCCGGCGCTCCGTGTCGCCGTCACGGATGGTATCGTAAATGCGGACATCCCGCAGGTTCAGGGTGTCCTCCAGGATGCGGTAGGCGCTGGCCCGCTCTGTACCGAAGTTCATGTAGGCCGCCACATCGTCATAGGGGATGGCGGTCTTGTTGGTGACAGACCACTCCACTGTAAACGGGGAATACAGGACCCGTACTCTCCCGCGCAGATACCCCGGCGTCTGCAAGGTCTCATACATGAACTGCTGGATATACTTCTGGTTGATCCACGTTGCACCCAGGCGCAGGTCGATCTCGGAGGCGTCCAGGTCCTTGGGGAGCGCCTGACGCAGCGCCTCCACATTGTCCTGGTACATAGGGTCTGCGTCTGCCGCCCTCTGTGCCTGCGCCAGCTTCTGCCGGACGTTGCCGGAGAGGTATTCGTCCGCCGCCGCGTACCGGGGGCCGCCCGCGCCGTCCGTCTCATCGGGGACGCGGAAAACGACGCCCCGCAGTTCGGTGGCCAGCTCCGCCTCGGTCTTGCCGGTGAGCTGGGCCATGTAGGGCATATCCACCCCCGCCTTCTCAGAGATGGAGACGGCCAGGGCCTCGGAGGCGGTGTCCACATGGGTCACGGCCCGGTGGGGCTGGATAGTCCGCTTGGTGAACATATCCGCCTTGCGCTGGAGATTGCCGTCCTCGTCCAGCACTTCCAGGGACGATAGCAGGTAGTAGGAGTTATCGTCCGAAAAGGCCAGCTCGTTGCCCCGGCTGCTGATAAGGCCGAAGCGGGCGGTGAAGGCGTCATAGAGGGTGTTGAGCTTTTTCTGCTCGGCCTGGATGGAGAGCGCGTCCGCGTCGTCCATTTGCAGGTCAATGAGGCGGTTGACGCAATCCCGCAGCTCCACCATGCCAATCACGCGGGCGGTGGCGGTGGCGTTCAGCCGGGGCTTTACCATGATGCTGTTCTCCCGGAAGTACACCTCGCCGTCCACCACGGTATAGGAGAAGTTTTTTACATTGGGGTCCGCCGGGATCGCCGCCTCTGATACGGTCTCCTCCTCGCCCCCCAGCTCCGGCAGCTCTACTGCTGGAATTTGGCCGTGGATGCGCCCCACCGCCTCATGGAGCTGCTGGGCCAGATCCACGCCAGGAATAGGCTTGCAGACGAGCTGCGGCCCATAGGGGCCGGATTCAACCTCCAGATTGCCCAGCACCATCTCCGGGTGTTCCTGGAAATAGCGGTTGATGGTGACGAAGTTGCGCCGGGTCTCACCCCGGCTGTTGGTGTGCTCCTGTTCCATCAGGGTGTCCGTCTGCACCCACAGGGGCGGCTCCGGCCCCAGCTGGCGGGGCATCTCCAGCTTCTGAAGGATCACCAGGTCCGTGGTGATGTCCGTCCCGGCATTGGCCAGGAAGGCGTTGTTGGGCAGGCGGATGGCCCCCAGCAGCTCACACCGCTCCGCGAGGTAGCGCCGGGGGCGGTCATCCTTCTTGTCCATGGTGCCGCCGCTGATGCCGTTGGAGGTGAGGAAAGCGATGATGCCGCCTGGCCGCACCTGGTCAATGGCTTTGGCAAAAAAGTAGTCGTGAATATAAAAGTTCTGCCGGTCATATCGGCTGTCCAGCACTTTGTAGGCCCCAAAGGGCACGTTGCCAATCGCTGCGTCAAAAAAGCCGTCTGGAAAGTGTGTTTTTTCAAACCCGCGCACGGCGATCCGGGCCTCTGGATAGAGGAGGGACGCGATACGCCCGGTGATGCTGTCCAGCTCCACGCCGTAGAGCTGGCTGCCCGCCATGGCCTCCGGCAGCAGGCCGAAGAAATTGCCCACGCCGCAGGAGGGCTCCAGAATGTTGCCCCTCTGGAAGCCGAAGTTACCCAGGGCCTCGTAGACAGCCTTGATAACGGTGGGGCTGGTGTAATGGGCGTTCAGGGTGGAGGACCGGGCGGCGGCGTACTCTGCCTCATCCAGTAGCCCCTTCAGCTCCGCGTATTCTGTGTGCCAGTCCTCCTTGTCCTGGTCAAAGACTTGGGGCAGGCCGCCCCAGCCCACATAGCGGGAGAGGACCTCCTGTTCCACCTCCGTTGCCCCGCGCCCCTCCAGCTCAATCGCTTTCAGGGTGCGGATGGCCTCCACATTCCTCCGGTACTTCTCCTTGGGGCTGCCCTCGCCCAAATGGTCGTCTGTGATGTGGAAGTTGCCCGCTGGGGGCATGGAGGGCCCCGGCCCTGGCCGCTCCGGTTCGCCGGTGCGGATGGTCTGCACCACAATATCGTAAGGCAGGTGGTTTTCCTCCGCAGGATAGAACGCAGCGGTTTTAATCTGCACTGCTTCGTCCGGCTCTGGCAGCGGCTCAGTCTGTTCGCGCACATGGTCGGGGGCTGCCTGTTCCATCTGGAACACGGCGCGGAGGACAGCGGCGGCCTCCCGCCACGAGAACAAAGCCGCACGTTTCCCATTGGCATGGTCGTCCAGGACATTGATTTCCACACCATCGGTAGAGGTGTAGTAATCTGTCTGTCCTCCCGCAGCAAGCGCCAAATGCTCTGCTCGGTCAGAGGCCATTTCAGATAAGAGCGCGGCAATCTGCGTGTTCCCTTCCCCGGCGCGGAACCGGGAAGCGATTTCATCCCGTTCCGCCTGTGAGAGCAAGCCGCCGTCAGCGGTCAATATCTCCCGCAAGTCGCGATCCGTCGAATCCAGGTCAGCACATAGAAACTCTGTGAGATGGCTGTTGCGCGTATCCTGTCGCAGCCACTCCTCGAATTGACTGCGGCTGACCATCTGTTGGCTCCAGGCATACGGCCCGGTGTCAATGCGGACCTCCTGCTCTCCAATATAGCCGATGGTGCCGCTGATCTCCTGGTCGGGCGCGGGCAGCACCACATGGTCGCCCACCTGATAGGTCAGGGTGCCCGTCAGGCGTACCGCCTCCCGCTGGACCGGCGTGTGGGAAAAGCCGTCCAGCTCCTGTTGATACAGGGCGCGGAGGACGGCGGCCAGCTCCCCCCAGGCGGCGGAGACGGTGGCAAGTATCTTGTCGTCGTCCCGGATGATCTCCACCTCCATGCCAGTGGTGGTCGTCCGGTAGTCTGCCGCCTCGCCGGTCACAAGGTCCATGGTCTCCACCCGGCCCGCGAACTGTGCGGAAAGGCGCTGAGCGATCTTGGTGTTGCCCTCGCCGCTTCTCAGCCATTGGGAAACATAGTCCTTGTCCCGGTCTGTCAACAGGCCGGAGGTCAGCACCTCCCGCAAATCCTGGTCGAACCGCTCCAAATCAGCGGGCAGAAACTCGGTAATGGGGCCGTTGCGCTGGTCCTGTTTCAGAAGCCGCTCAAAGTTCTCCCGCGTCTCCAGCCGGCTGACGGGGTAGGCCAGCGCGGGGTCCAGAAGCTCCACCTGTCCCCTTTCCAGAGAGGTGATGGTGTACTCCTTGCCCTCCAGATAGACAAAATCCCCCGCGCCGTAGGCGGAGGAGAGCGGATCACGGGGCTTGCCGTCGATGGTCACGACCTCCGGCTCAAGCTGATTTTCCGGGACCGCCTCCTGTATCTCCGCCCAGTCCTCATCGGAAACCGTGATGTCCACTTCATGGGTCGGTTCTCCGGCTCCGATGGTGATGGTATCGCCGTCGCGGGCCATTGGCTGCTGGGACAGGTCCGGCGGGGCGGGGTGGGCCAGGATGGGGTAGGTCTCGTCCAGCACCGCCTGATGAAGCCGGTTGTGGAAGCTGGCCAGGTCATAGTAGAGGCGGAGGAAGGTCGTGTCCTCCATGGTGCGGACCGCCCGCTTGATGGCCTCCGCCCCCTCCAGCATGGCGTTCTCCCGGTCTGAGTTCCGGCAGGCGTTCTGGTAGGCTTTGTCTGCCAGCACCTTCTCCCGCACCACGGGGAGATACTGTTCATAAATCCTTCGGACCGTGGGGGAGGTCGCCAGCTCCGACGCTCTGGCTATTTCGGGTTCTGACACGGGCCGAAACACACCGTTGTCCAGATAGTTCTCAAACAGGAGGCGGAACATCTCCGCCGGCTGCTCCCGGTCCGGGTAATCCGGCGTGGTGTACCAGACGTGCTTCTCGTCCACATGGTCAACGACCAGCCGAATGACCGGATCGTTTTCGTCCGTGTGGCTGTCTAAAATGTCTCCGGGCCGGTAGGTCTTGCCGCCCCTGGTGGTGTAGACCTCTGCCTCACCAGCTCCGGCGGCACGTTCCACGTCAGCCATGACCTGCTGGATGAACGGGTCATGGTCCAGCTTCTCCGGGTCTGCCACCTGACCGTTGACGATGCCTCGCCGGGCCAGCTCCTCCCGGATGGCGATAGGGTCAATGCTGTCAAAATTGTCCTGCTCGGCCTGGGTATAGAAGCGGTCCTCCCGGATGAGCTGGGCGATCCGGCGCTGGACCTTGGGCCAGGGCACGTCTGCCGCCGTACCGTCTGCCGTCACGGGAAAGGCGGGCAGGCCGTCGCCGTATTCCTGCCGCAGCCATGCGGCGGTGTCCTTTTCTCGCCCGTGCTCCTTCATGTAGCGGACGACGGCGTGTTTGCTCTCAATGCTGCCGTTCCACTCCTGGATGGCGGCGTCAATGTCGGCCTGTGTGACTGCTCTGGATGGCTGGGGCCGTGCCGGAATCCCAGGCACAGCCTCCTGGGGCGGTATCTCCGCTGTGACCTCCGGCGGGGCCTGTTCCAGAGCAATCTCCTTTTCCACCAGCAGACAGACCTCCGGCCAGGTCAGCCAGGTCTCGGCAGCCGGGTGGTTGATGCTGCCCTCCCACACATGGAGCTGGTCCGGGAAGCCCTGGAAGCCGATGGTGGTCCCGTCCCTGGCCGGATATTGATGCAGGGCCTCACCAAACCGCAGGCGCAGGTAGCTGGCCCGCAGGTGCTCCTCTGTGTGGTCGGCAAAGAACTTGACCAGGGCCGCCCAGGAGGCCGTCCCATCCTCGTGGCGCAGGATTTCCGGGAGATACTGCCGGTGGAAGGGCGGCGCGGAGACCTGCGGCGGGCTGACGGTCTCGGTGGCGGACGGCATGGTGAGCGCGTCCAGGGTAAGCTGCTCCGCCTGCATGGGCGGCGGATAGGGGGCGCGGGGCACCGGGGGCGGCAGCGGCTCCCCGCGCTGCTGGAATCCCTGTACGATAGCGTCCCAGCGTCCCTTTTCCACCGGCGTAAGGTAGTCCTGAGCGGACACCAGCTCCTTCAGCCGTGCGGCGGCCTTGCTCCAGGGGATGTGTACGGAGCCGCCAGGGGAATACCGCCGAAACTCAATATCCTTTGTGGTGTAAATGACCGTCCCGTGGCTGCCGTCCTGATAAGTCTGGCTGTGTGCGTAGTAAGAGCCGTATTCCTGTTTCAAAAAAGCTACGGTGGCCCTGGTGTCCGGCATCCCCAGGAACAGGGCGTAAATGCGCAGCTTGCCGTCCTGCGTACCGGACCCGCGCCGCAGCTCCGCGTCCCACTCCGCGCTGGAGATGGAAAAAGCGGAGGGCGTTTCCACGCTCTCCGCTTCCGCGACAACCTGCCGCTGTTCCTGCTCCGAGGGGAACAGGGTCATTTGCTGGTCCTGTCCGGTTAGCTGAATACCAGCTCGTTCAGGATGATCTCCTCCGCCTGTGCTTTCAGGGTGTTCATCAGCCCTGTCCACTTCATCGGGTCGGCGGCCTTCAACGCCTCCGTCACGCCCGCCTCCTTCGCCATCTGCGGCATCATCTCGGACAGGCGCTGGTGCGCCGTCTCGTCGATCTCCCGCAGGTGGGGGTACAGCTTCTCCTCCAGCACCAGCCTCTGGAACAGGATAGGCCGGTGCTCTTTCAGGTAGGTCCTCCGCATCCTCCCGTATTTGCCCAAGGGGGCCGCCTCCGGCTCCTCGCGCAGCTTCAGGTCCGGGATTAGATAGTCCCCGTTCTGTGTGCAGGTCAGTTCGTCCATCTTCATGGTCCTGGCTCCTTTCCGTGATTTTTTCCCGCTCATAGCGTTTGATGGTGACTTCGATATGGCGCAGCACCTGTTCGCTGGCCTCGCTGACCGCCGTTCCCAGAGCGGAGACGGCGGCGGGGGTGTTCCAGTCAAAGACGCTCAGGAAGTCCTCGTGGCCGAAATACTGCTCCGGGTCCAGCCCGCAGCGCGTCATCAGCGCATAGGTGATGCTGGTGGAAGCGGCGCTTCGGAACGACGCCCCTACGTTGTAGTCATCATATTCCTCCAGAAAAGAACCGTCAACGATGCTGAGAATATCCCGCTGGTGTTCCTCCCAATATTCCTTTGCCAGCCGGTTTGCCACAAGCTCCAGCTGCTCCTCCAGGCCGTCCCCGCCTGAAACCCCGTAGCGGGCCTCTAAAGCCCGCAGCACCGTATCCATGTGCTCGTCCTGTAACTGCCAGAGATAGGGGCGGCGGGCGTTGTCCCCGCCGCCTGTGTCAGCCACATCGAACACATAGCGCAGGCTCGGCCTTTCCCCGCTGGGGTCCACCAGGGCGATGCCCTTGGACCCGCGCCGGACATACCGGCGCATCCGCTTATTCCAAAAATCGTACTCCGCGCAGGCCGTGGCCTCCGGGCGCTGGGCGTAGATCATCAGCTGCTCATGGTAGGGGTATTTGTAGAGCCGGGCGGCGGTGGTGAGGAAAGCCGTCCACGCCTGATAGCTGCCGGTGATTGCTTCGGCGGTCTGGTCCGCCATCTGTGTATAAAACTGTATGTTGTTTGCCATAGGTCAAAAACCTCCCTTCTGGCCGCAGATAGAACGAGGGGCGGCTGTGTACCGCCCCTCGTTCGTCAGTCCATAAAATCCGGGACCAGCTCCAGCTGCTCATAGTCTGCGTCGCTGAGCTCCCGCAGCTTTTCCAGGGCGCTGTCCGTCAGCTCCCGCAGCTCATCCTCGTCCGGTTCCAGATAGCCCCGCATCTCCTCCAGGTTGGCAATCAGGCCCTCCCTGGTGCCGGGGTCATAGATGCTCATAAGCTCCTGTTCCTCATAGGTAAATTGGTTCACGATTATCGCTCCCTTTCCACGTTTTTTTCCTGTGATTTTTTTCGCTGCCCCTGCTGGGGTGGCTGTTTCAGCCGCTCCACCACGGATTTTTTCTCCTGTTCCCTGCGGACCGCGTGAGCCAGGTCCAGAAGGGAAATCTGCTGACCGGCCTTGACCTGGGCCTCCAGCTCCGCCACACTGGAGGCGTTGTTGATGATACCGTCCAGCTGGTTATCGTTCTGCTCGATGCTGTCCTCGGCGGCCCGGAGGGGATTCCTGGCGGAGAAGAAGCCGGGCAGCTCGGAGAAGGCGTATTGATCTACATAGTGGCAGGATACCACGCCGTCCTGCTTGAGCGCCACGATGTCGCTGACACTCATGCCGGGGCCGAGGTAATCCGCCGGGTGGGCGTCGTGGAACTGCTTCCAAAGCTGATTGAGCTGCTGGAGGGTGTCCCCCTGGCCGGTGAGCGGGGCGGTGTAGACCAGATCGTAGCTGCCCTTCCGGGGGGATTCCCCCTCGGCCCGCAGCCGCTCCAGGGGGATATAGCGGAGGTCCCGCAGCTCTGGCCCCTGGCGGAGCTGATAGATAGCAAAGCAGTCCCCCTGGTGGTCCAGAAAGGCGGCCTCCCGCTTCTGCTGTTCCTCCTCCCGGAGACGGCCCTGGATGGCGTCGTCAAAGCCCTGGCTGGCCTCCCACTCCTCACGGGGGACGGCAAAGAGGCCGTCGTGGTGGTCGAAGTCCGTCTCGTCAAAGACCAGCTCCGGGTTCTCGCCGGGGCGGATGAGATAAACGGTGAAATCGCCGCCATACATGAGCGCCGCTGTGTCCTGAGAGACGGGAAGCAGGTCGTCCTCTGTATAACCTGCCTGAAACAGATCTTCCATACTCAGCGACGGGTCCGGCATGGGGTAGGTGTCCAGTTTTGTGTCCCAAAACGCCGCGTCCTCCTGCTCAAAGTGCTCCCGCAGCTGCTCCAGGTAGGGATTCTCCGGCGGTTCCAGTTGTGCCTCATGTAATTTCTCTACCAGCTCCAGGGGGGCGTCCTCCACCTTTTCCGGCCTCCCGCCCATGGCGTCGAAGATTTCCTCCCGGACAGCAGCCAGAGGGTGCTTGATGGGGGACCGCGCCACATCCTCCAAGTCGATCACACCGCCGTCCAGCTGGCGCATGGTCTCCTTGTCGTAGAGGGTGTAGTCGTAGCCCTCGTCCCGGAGCTGAATATGGAGGTAGGTGGCGTCGTCCAGCAGGTAGAGAGCCTCCAGCTCCCTCGGCTCGGTCTGGTCCAGCTCCCGAACCTGCTGGGCGGTGATCTCGCCCACCTCCAACTGATACAGCAGCTCCCGGCATCGGTCTGTTGGGCCGACATAAATGACCTCGCGGGGAATGTAGCTGTCGCCGGTCCATTCGCTGGCCTGGAGATAGCCCTGATCCCGATAAGAAGTCGTGTGAGGATTGGCCTCCAGATAGAAGGTCAGCCCCTGGTCCCGGAGGTCACTCAATTTCTCCAGCCGGTCCAGCATCGCCACAGCGGTAGGTAGCCCCGCCTGCTCTCCCACATGGTCCAGCGTATTACGGATGTCGGCGAAGTGACCCGCCCGCAGCTCCTCCGTGATTTCCGCAACCGCCTGCTCCCTGGTATCCAGGGAATAGGGGTATTGCAGCACCCCGGCGGCCTCCAACTCTGCCATGTAATCGTAGAGGGTGGCGGCAAACTGCTCCGGCGTGTCCGGCCCCTCCAAATTCGCCGAAATTTTCGGCGAATTTTCCTGTTCCAGTTGAATGCCGCGCTCCTTGCAGACCTCCGCGAAGTGGCGGTCAATCTCACCGATGAGCTGGTTGGCCGTCTGATTGATGGTCGCCAGACAGGCGCGGAGCTCAGGCAGTTCCTTATCCTTGCTCCAGGAGGCCAGGTAGCCGAAGCTGTTGGCCCCGGTCTCAATGCCGAAATACTGGCAGACCACATAGGACACGCTCTCCGCCTCCAGCTCCTGGGCGGTCTGCACCGCCTTGTCCTCACGCACACCTTTCTGATTGTGGAGGATGGAGTGGGTGATCTCTTGGACGGAGGCGCATACCGTCTGGACCTCGCTCATGCCCTCCCGAATGGAAATGTTCTGTTCGTCCAAACTGAAATAGCCGTCCACGTTCGCCGCCATGGGTTTGATCTCCATAGGCACCGGGGCGGTCCGGCGCAGGGCCTCCATGAACGCCTCGTACTGCGCCACATCGCCGGTCAGGTCCTGGGCCAGCTGCGGGAGTGGCTTGCCGTTGGTCTGGGAGACATCGAACACCGGCACCGGGCGGAATCGGGGCACCTGCACTTCCCGCTTCTCTGTGACAACCTGGCCGTTCTCATCCAGCACCGGCGCTTTGGTGTCCGGGTCCAGCTTCTGCCGTTCCACCGTTTTGACGATGGGGATAGGGGCCATGATATAGATGGCCTTTTCCCCCTTATTGATGAACCGCTCGAACTGCTCATGCCACCGCTTGGCGCTGGCTACACGGGTGGCGTTGGGCCGCTGCATGTGGATGAGAAGGACGTTACGGGCGGAGTAGGTGTGAAACCGGGACATGACGGAGAGGTAATCCCGAAACCTCTCACTTTCAAACACGTCCCGGATGCCCTGTTCCAGCCGCTGGTTCAGGTCCTTCATGCGCTCCTCGCGGCTGGGATAGCTTTTCTTTGCCATAAGGCGCTCCTTTCTGCACATAAAAAATGCCCCCGCGCAGGACGGGAAACACCGTCCCGTGCGGGGGTGGTCTGGATCGTAAAATAGAAAAAGTAACCGCGTTTCCGGCCCAGGCTGGAAAAGTGGTCTGCCGCGCCGGTTTTATCCCCGAAAGGCCCCGGAAATCCGGCCTTTCCAGCGGCTGCTTTTTCTAAGGTGAGCCCTTATTCCGGGCCGCCCACTCGCGCTTGCTGCGGCGGGTCCTCCGGGCGGCGCACTCCGGGCAGAACAGGGTGTTTTTCGCTTTGGGGGCGAAGGGCCGCCCGCAGTCCCGGCACCGTCTCCGGCTGTCCGCCATGACTTCCGCTTGCAGCTCCCGGTCTGCGGGCAGGACGGCGGAGCGGAAGTACCGGCAGAGGACGGAATAGGTGAGCAACTGAGGGCAGGGGCACGGCTCATAGCCGTCGTCCAGCAGGAGGCAGCTGCCGCCGTTGAAGTTGGCGCACAGGGACCGGATCAGCCGCCTGGCCCGGCGAAGCTGGGCCTCGGTCATGCGGGGCGGGTCATTCATGGCCGAACTCCAGCCGGAAGCTGGCCCGCGTCCCGTCGTCTGAGAATGTCACCACAGCGTCATAGGTCTTGCCTGTTTTCTCGGACCACAGGTCGGAGACCTGGGCGCGTCCGTCCTTCAGCAGCGCCGCAACGATAGACTTGGTAGGTGTTTTCTTTTTGTTTTCCCACCATTTGCTGTTTTTCCAGATGGCAAAGCCGCAGGCCCGGTCCTCGCAGAAGAAGCCCTGCCTGCCCTCGGTGACGGTCCCGCCACACCGAGGGCAGCAGCCCACCGCCTCGCGGGTGGATGGGAACAGCACCGCGCCGCCCTCTACCGGGCGGGCGGTGCCCACCAGCTCCCGCAGCATGGCGGCAATCTCATCCATGAAGTCTCCGGGGGCCAGGGTGCCCCGCTCCACCTCCTTCAGCCGGTGCTCCCACTCAGCAGTCAGCGCGGGGGATTGCAACTGTTCCGGTAGCACCGTGATGAGCGCCGTGCCCAGGGGTGTGGGCAGGAGGGAGACTATCTTCTTGGCCTTTTTCCGTTGGACAAAGCCGGCGGACACCAGCTTCTCCAGGGTGGCGGCCCGCGTAGCCGGTGTGCCGATACCACGGCGCTCCGACTCCTCCGGCATATCCTCCTTGCCAGCCGTCTCCATGGCGGAGAGCAGGGTGTCCTCCGTGTAGTGCCTGGGCGGTGTGGTCCTGCCCGCCTTGACCTGGGAGGCGGCCACCGGGAGAGACTGCCCCTCGGCCAGATCCTCCGGCTCGGCCCCTGCCTCGGTGTCCTCCGTCTGCGCGTACACCCGCCAGCCGGGAGACAGGACCTCCTTCCACTTGGCGGTGTAGAGGTCTCCACCGCACATCGCCGTGATACAGGTCTCCGCAGAGCGGCAGGGCGGGCAGACGGCCCGGAGCAGGCCCAAAGACACCAGACGCAGTATCTCCCGTTCCCCAATGGGCAGGGCCTCCAGGTCCACCTTGCCCGCGCTGGCCGTGGGCACCACGGCATGGTGGTCGCTGACCCTGGTGCTGTCGCAGACCTGTCCGGCCAGAACCGTCTCCGGCATGTCCGCGACGCAGATATGGACAGCCGCCTCGACCAGCGCCGGGACGCCCGCCTCCATATCGTCCGTCAGATACCGGCTGTCTGTCCGGGGATAAGTAGAGAGCTTCTTGTCGTAGAGGGCTTGCAGGTAGTCCAACGTCTGCTGGGCGGTGTAGCCCAGGGTCCGGTTGGCCTCCCGCTGGAGAGTGGTCAGGTCATAGAGGGCGGGGGGCTTTTCCGCTTTCTCCCGCCGCTCCACCGACTGGACCACGGCGGCGCTGCCCTGGCACCGGGCGGCGGCCTCCTGGGCCTCCTTCCTGCTGGCCCTCCGGTCTCCAGAGAGGGTAAGGCCGCCGCAGTCCAACTCCACCGTGTAGAAGGGCTCCGGCTGGAAAGCGGCGATCTCCGCCTCCCGCTGGACCACCAGCGCCAGCGTGGGAGAGACCACCCGGCCAATATTCAGGGTGCAGCCGTAGAGCAGGGAGAACAGCCGGGTGGCGTTGATGCCTACCAGCCAGTCCGCCTTGGACCGGCAGAGGGCGGCCTGGTACAGCCCATCGTACTCCCGTCCGGGGCGCAGGTGAGCAAAGCCCTCCCGGATGGCGGTATCCTCCATGCTGCTGATCCACAGCCGGGAAATGGGCTTGGAGCAGCCAGCCAGGGCATAGACCGTGCGGAAAATCAGCTCGCCCTCCCGCCCGGCGTCGCAGGCGTTGACCACCTCGGCCACGTCCTCCCGCCGCAGGAGAGTGCGCAGCACGTCAAACTGGTCCCGCTTGTCCTTGGCGATGGTAAACCGCCAGCTTTCCGGCAGGATGGGCAGGTCCTCCTTCCGCCACTTGGCGTAGGCCGGGTCATACGCGGCGGCATCCGCCAGCTCCGCCAGATGCCCCACGCACCAGCTCACCAGCCAGCCGCCGCCCTCCAGATACCCCGTCCGGCGCTGTCCGGCTCCCAGGACGGCGGCCAGACTTTGGGCCACCGAGGGCTTCTCCGCAATTACTAACTGATACAAATTCGTCTCACTCCTTTTTTCGCCAGCATAAAGCACTTGCACAATCTGTATAATGATGATAGAATACTATCAATAAAATAGAATTGGAGGTTTTGCTATGATTATCAAGCCATCCACCGCTCTGCGGAATGATTACGGCTCCATTTCAGACCTGGCCCACACGGAGGACGCGCCCATCTACATTACGAAGAATGGCGAGGGCGATCTGGTCATTATGAGCATCGACGCCTTTGAGCGCCGGGAGGAAGTTTTGAAACTGCGGGCAAAGGTAGAGGCGGCGGAGCAGGCGCGGTTGTCCGGCCAGCCTGTCTATTCCATAGAGGAATCCCGGAAGCGTTTGGAGGCCATCTATGGACAGACCCTGTGAGCTGGATATTTTAGCGCCCGCGCAGGCGGAGTTGGAGGGAATTGCGCGTGTCCACATGGCCCTTTCCGGTCCCCAGTCCGCCCGGCGGATTACCGATGAAATCTACGATGCCATGGAGCAGTTGACGCGATTTCCCCTCTCTGGCCCGCCAGTCCGGGATGAGCAGCTGCGTGTCGGAGGGTATCGCTACATCCTGGCAGGTAAATATCTGGTGATCTACCGTCTCCTGGGTAATACGGTGGTCGTGTACCATGTTGCACACGGCGCAACAGATTACCCCAAACTGTTTCGGACCTCCTATTTCTGAATATGATTTGGACGGTTCGTGATGCACAAGACGCCCTTACGCCGGTCTTTGAGCAATATGGTGTCTCCCGTGCTGTCCTGTTCGGCTCCATCGCCCAGGGGACAGCTACGCAGAAAAGCGATATAGACCTTCTGGTGGACAGCCATCTGCGCGGCTTGAAGTTTGTGGGTCTCATGGAGGCGATCCGACAAGCCGCTGAGAGGCCGGTAGATGTATTTGACGTGGCCCATATTGAACGCGGCTCCCCGCTGGACCGGGAAATTCATGCCACGGGGATCACAATTTATGAGAGCATCATATAGACAAACCGGGGATATAGAGGACGGCCCGCAAGCGGCGGGCCGTCCTTTTTCATGCCCTGGCCGGATCGTGCTGCATGACGCCCCGGTGACAGGGCAGGATGCAGCTCTCCCCAAACCGTTTGCAGCCGTGACAGGGGTGCCCCTTTGGTGCCGGAGCGATGTGGGCCGGACGCGGCCTGTGCGGGACCTGCATCATCATCCGCTCATAGGGGCTATCGGTGAAGCATCTCACAGTTCCTCATCCTCCGTCTCCGGCTCGTCCGCCTCCGTGTCGGCGTCCGCATCTTCCTCCTCGCCATAGTCGTATTCGTCCAGATCGGTGCTGCCCCTGGTGCTGGCCTGTTTACCCTTGACCAGCTTGAAGTAGGCAAATGCGCCGCCTCCGCCCAGCACCAGCAGGACCACCAGCAGCACGGCGGGGTTGAGGCCAACCGATTCCTCCGCCGGTTCCTCCACCGGCTCCGGGGTGGGCTCCGGTTCCGGCTCCGGTCCCACGCACTCGGTCATGTTGACCGCGCACACCGGGCAGGCGGTATTCACCGCCCCGGCGGCGCATTTGGTGGTGCAGTCACAGGCGGCGGGCTCCCCATCCTCCATGAGCGCCATCAGGTCGGCCTCGTCCACGGCGTTGAGGAAGTAGACGGTGTTCTCGCCATCCGCCGCCCGGTCAATGATGATGTAAAAGGTGTTCCCGGCCTTGGTCTGGACGGTGATAAACTGCTTATCCCCGGCGGCCTCGCCCTCAATATCATCTACAATGCTCAAATTGCCCTCCGGCGTCAGGGGTTCCGGCTCCACGCCCCCGGTAACGGGTTCCTCCGCTGTCTCCGGGTCCTCGGCGTAGGCAAAGGCGGTAGGGGTCAGGGCGGCGCAGCACAGCATCACCGCCAGCAGGCCGGTGAGCAGGCGGGTCTTAATCTTCCTCATGGACTTCCTCCTTTCCCGCAGGGGCGGCAGACACCGGCACGGACGGACGGGCCGCCTGCATGAGCGCGGCCAGCTCGTCCGGCGTCACGCCCATGCGCCGGACGATGCCCACAATGTCCAGGTTCTCCAGCTCTGTCACCTGTTTGTCAATTTCCTCGTTTCGGGCGGTGAGCTTGGCGATCTTCTCGTCGTTTTTCTCACGCTCCGCCAGCAGTTTTGTAATTTTCGGATTCAATGAAAACACTCCTCTCAGGGCAGGCGGCCATAGCAGTATAGGTGCTCCTGCCAGTAGCTCGTATTCAGATTTGCATAGGAGATTGGGGACCCACAGTGGATCATCATGCCGTTGCCGACATAGATACCACAGTGGGAGACCCCCGGCGTGTCATAGGTGCCCTTGAAAAACACCAAATCCCCCGGCTTGGCGTTGGCGGCGGAGACAGGGGTGCAGAGGTTGCACAGGCCCTGGGCCCCCAGGCGGCCCACGTCCCAGCCAGAGTGATTGATGACCCAGCTCACAAAGCCGGAGCAGTCAAAGGAGGTGGACGGGCTGGACCCGCCCCACACATAGGGAAAGCCCAGGTACTTCTCCGCCTCGGCCAGCATAGCGGCAAACTGTTCGTCCTCCAGGGCCTCCGGGGGCACGTCGTAGTCCAGATAGTCCTCCACCACCGACGCGCCGGGGTACTGGTCCTGGGGGAACAGGTCCGGGCGGTTGCCCAGGGTTGCCATGTAGGTGGCGTACATGGAAAGCTGGTCCTCACCCATGATGTAGACCGGCAGGTGGGACAGGTCTGTGACCTCCAGCGTCACATAGCAGATGTAGTAGTCGTAGGGGACCTGGACGGTATAGGAATTGCCCTCGCTGTCCGTCCGGGTCTCCGTGCGGTAGCGAGTCTCCACCTCCACCGTCTCCATGAGCACATACTGGCGGTCAAACAGCATCTCCAAAGTGGGCTGCACTTGCTCCAGCGTCCACTCCCCCTGGTGATAGGCGGTGAGCAGGGAGATAAGCACATAGGGGTCGTGGCCGATCTCCCCCAGGTCATAGTGGTACTCATCATAGTCGTGGTTGGCCTCGTAGTTGTCCAGGTAGGCTTGCAGCTCCGCCTCCATCCCGGCGTAGACGGCCTCCGCGCCCAGCATGGCCTCGTCCGTGGAGGGATAGGTGGTGCCGGCAACGCCGGACATGCCGCCCTGCACCAGCACGGAACAGGAGGACATGCAGTTGAGGAAGAACGCGACGGCCAGAAACAGCCCCGCAGCAATCAGGAAGCCCTTCTTGTGCCTCCGGGCGAAGTCCGCCGCCTGACGGCTCTTTTTCGCCGCCGCCTTGGCGGACTGGGCCGTGCGCGTGGTGGCCTGCCCCACGGTAGCAGCGGTTTGCCCGGCGCGGCGGGCAGCGGCATACTGCCGCTTGATGGCCTGCTTCTGCTGCCAGCGGGAAAGCGGATTGCTGGCAAGCTGGGGATTCTCCCGCAGGCTCTTTTGGTACAGGGCGTTGACATTGGCCTTTTCCAGCTTCCGTTCCGCCGCTGCCGCCTTCCGGTAGGGGCGCAGCTTGTGGCTGTGATACCCCTCCCGGACCAGACGCCCGGCGGTCTCCGCCGCCTGTTCCGACTTGTGGGCGGCCTCCACACCCACGTTGTCCTCCTGGGCCTCGCCGATCTCCCGGTGGACAGCACCCAGCACGGTATCAGCGGGAGCGTCCCGGAGGGCATGAATCAGCTTGGAGGGGGGCTTCTTGTCCTCAAACTGTAAGCGTACCGTGACGGCCCCGGTCTCCGGGTCCACGGTGCGCTGCTTTACCTTCTGCTTGGGGACCTTTGCCTGGGCCTTGTCCGCCCTGGCCGCCGCCCGGTCTGCTTTGCGGATGGGCTTTTCCAGGGCCGGGTCCTCCCGTTCCTCCTTGGTGAAGTGCAGGCGCGGCTCCTTCCTCACCCGGACACCTCCTGGGGTTTGGTGGTCATAATCCCATATAATTCTGTATCTTTGGGAAAATGGTCCACGAAAGGCAAAATGACGTTGCCGTAGAACAGCAGACCCTCGCCCTCGCTGGAGTGGGTCACATAGGAGAGCTGGTGGGGACTGATGTTGAGCTGCTTGGCTAAAATCTGCCGGTCCCCCGCCGCCTGGTTGAGCATATAGATGAAGTCGGAATTTTCAAATATGTTCTCGATCTCGCGGGAGGCCAGCAGGTCCTTGATATTCTGCGTGATGCCGGTGGGGATGCCGCCCCACTTCCGAAATCGCTTCCAAATCTCCACGCTCCAGCTTGCCAGCTCCCCCTTGAGCAGCAGGTGGAACTCGTCCACATAGTAGCGGGTGGTCTTGCCCGCCGCCCGATTGACCGTGACCCGGTTCCACACCTGGTCCTGAATGACCAGCATCCCCAACTGCTTGAGCTGCTTGCCCAGCTCCTTGATGTTGAAGCACACCAGACGGTTGGTCAGCTCCACGTTGGTCCGGTGGTTGAACACGTTGAGGGAGCCGGTGACATACAGCTCCAGCGCCGCCGCAATGCGCTGGGCCTCCGTCTCCGGCTGGGCCAGCAGCTCGTCGTAGAGGTCCTGGAGAATGGGCATCCGGGCCGGGTCCGGGTCCGCCAGATAGGGGCGGTAGACGCTGCGTACACAGCGGTCAATAACGGTTTTTTCCACCGGCTGGAGGCCGTCCTTGCTGCCCACTACGATGTCGCAGAAGGAGAGCAGGAAGTCCACCTTGAGGGCCAGGGGGTTGTCGTCGTCCGAGTAGTTGAGGTTGATGTCCATGGGGTTGACGTACTGGGTGCTGGTGGGGGAGATTTTCACCACCTGCCCGCCCAGGCGCTTGACCAGGGGGGCGTACTCGTCCTCCGGGTCACAGATTAGCACGTCGTCCTCCGTCACCAGGAACACGTTGGTAATCTCCCGCTTGGCGGAGAAGGACTTGCCGCTGTTGTGGACAACAAGGCCGTTTTCCAGCACAAAGTTGAGATGCCGGGGCACCGTCAGGTCATAGACCGGGATCTTCTCCTCCAGCTTTTGGACCGATACCCGGACGACCATGTGGCCTCCGCTGAGGCGCTGGCCCTCCCGGATATGTTTTGCCTCCACGTATTGGCCGCCGCCGTCCAGGATAAGGTGAGTGCCGGTGCAGCGCAGGGTGCTCCCGTCCTCCAGATGGATGGTCCAGAGCTCGTCCGTGTACTTCTCCACCCGGATGTCCCTGGCCCTGGCCGCCACGATCTGGCCGGTCTCCTCGTCATAGACTTGCACCATGGCCGAGGTGACGCCCTGCCCCACCAGCTCCGCAAAGCTGGCGGCGGAGCCGTCTGCCAGACGGATGCGGGTCTCCCCGGCGAAGCAGCCGGGGGTGCCGAGGATCAGGCCGTTGGGGTTTTTCAGCAGCTTCCGGTCCACCATAATGAGATTGTTGGACAGGGCGTTGATGCCGTAGTACAGCGCCTCCGGGCTGGTCTGGAACAGCTCCTGGGTGGTGAAAGGCACAAAGATGGCGGTGCTGGATGAGGTGAGCCCCCGCTGTATCTCCACCTGATTGAGACCCAGGGGCAGGCAGCTCATCAGGCCCTCCTCCGGCTGGAGGTCCAGGGGCACCAGCCGGCAGTTGTGCTTCTGAGCGATGGAGCTGGCCTGGAACATGTTGTTGTCCAGCTGCTTCCGGGTCTCCGCCGTGTTCATCAGCAGGAACGTCACCAGGAACATGCGCTCATTCCGGCTCTGGAGGTCTTGCAGCAGCTTCTTGGCCTCGTCGCCGTAGGTGGCAAGGTCTGAGGGGATGATGTCCATGTCATATCCGGCCCGGACTGCTTTTTTCTGTTCCTCAATCTTGGTGCGGTCCAGGTCGGTGATTTTCCGCTTGATGGTCTTGATGGCGCTGACCTGATCCACAGATTGAATGTGCATGGACACCACAAGACTGGATTCCATGTCCAGGAAATCCGCCAGGATGCGGTCATTCAGCTCCGGGGCCAAAATCTGGAGGAAAGACACCGCGCCGAACTTCCGGCCCATGCGGAAAGTCTTGCCGCCCGGAAATTCCAGAGGCGTGGGGGCGATGAAGTCCTTGGTGCTGAGACCGGAGGGGGCCAGCCAGCTCCAGGAAAAACGGAACGGCTCCGGCTCGTCCATGTGGAAGATGCTGTGCAGCAGCCGCAGGCGCTCCGCGCCGTTCAGGGGGGCGGCGGCCACGCCCAGCCGCTTGAAGTGGTTGAGCAGGTCGGTCTCGATGCGCTCCAGCCGGGGCTTGGCCGCCTGGATGGTCTCCGCCTCCACGCCAAAGGTGAGGTGCTTGGTCTTGACCAGGCCGTTGTTGCCCCTGGCAAGCTGGTTTTGCAGCATTTCCGTGTACTCCGCCCGGATGCTGTCAAAGCTGTCCCCCTGGGGCGGAATGACGATGCGCTTCTCATAGCTCTCCCTGGTGGCGGCCAGATTGAGGAAGGAGAACTGGAAGCGGATGGAGCTGTCAAAGTAGTTGAGGAAATCACACCAGCCCTCGAAGATGGCGTTTTTATCCTCATTCTGACTGAGCTGGTAGTTGATGTCCTGAAACTGCACCGTCTTGGTGTAGTAGGTGTCCGTGACCCGGCACACGCCGTCCGGCCACATCCGCTGATAGGGGATGCTGTCCTGGGCGGACAGCTCCTTTTTATCGGTCCGGGCCGCCCGGCGGATGGCCGCGTCGATCTCCCGCCGTTCGGCGCGGGTCAGCCTGCGGCGGCCTTTTCCCGGCGCGGCCTTGGCGGGCGGCTGCTTTTTTCCCTTGAACAATGCGATACACCTCCCGATCTAATTGGTCCTGCCGCGCAAGGGCGGCGTAAAAGTTGTTGGTCTTGTAGGGGCGCTTTTTCGGGCGCAGGAAGTACAGGCGCACAAACTGCCGGACCACCTTTTCCAGCGGCTGGCCGTTGCGCTCGTACATCGCCAGAAAGAAAAACGGGAGCATGGTGAGCACCATCACCAGCGCGGCGGTGCTGGTGCCCAGACTGCCCCGGAGCAAAAAGAACAGCGGTACGCCGATGAGCGCCCCGCTGCCGAAGCAGATCAACTGCCGCTTGGTCAGATTGAAAGCAACCTTTGTTTTTACTTTCGTCAGGTCCTTGGGGACCGGAACATAGGCCATTTAGAACACATCCTTAAAATATAATTGTAGAGGCGCGGTCACAGCTCCTTCTCGTAGCGCAATTTCCTCTGTGCCGGATACAGGTCCGTGTCAGGGCGGCGCTGGCCGGTCCAGCGTTCCCCTCCTGCCAGTCCGGCGCAGGTCCAGCCCACCGCCCGGAGGCTGGTGCCGGGTTCCGTGTCCAGGATATAGGTGATAATCTTCCGATACCCCAGCGCCTTGGCCGCCCTGGCCGCCGCACCGTAGAGGAAGCTGCAAGCGTTTTTCTCCCCAGTGGTACACAGGCGGTTGACCTCCAGGGTCTTGCCATCGTCCAGATACCGGCTCACAGGCCGCCCCACAATGGCGACCCCCACCAGCCGCCCGTCCTGTTCACAGCCAAGGGAAAACTTGTGGCCGGTCACAGGCCGGTGGTGCCGGTGGTGGGCGGCCACAAAGGCGTTGGCATCAGCCAGGCGTATTGAGGTCAATGTCAGCATAACGGCCATCCCTCCAGTCCGGGGCTGCAAGGGACCTCGTTGCCCCATGTGTCCCAGCCGGGGGCCGTCTGCCGGGCGAACAGTTCCACACGGGGCAGGTCCCCCATCAGGGACACGATGCGCTCCCGCACCACATCCGGCTTTTTGCTGTGCTGCTCCACCGGCGAGAGAATGACCTGATGGACTCCAGCGGAGCGGCGCTTGGGCCGCCCACGAACGGCCAGCAGGCACAGCTCCGCGTTGGAACGGGTCCAGTAGCCCATACCCCAGTGGAGCGCGGTGGATCGGCTGGTCTGCTTCACCCAACAGAAGGCCGCCGTTTTATAGACAAAGCCCCACGCCTCTATGACAGCCAGCGCCTCCCGCAGCATGGGGAAGGTGGCCCAAAGGAACAGGGCGCAGTCCGGGGCGGCCAGCTCCGATACGGGTAGGGCGCAGATAGAGGGCAGGTCCATGGTGGGATAATGGCGCTCCGGGGAGCGCCCCTGCCCCTTAGCAGAGTAGGTGGCGAACCGCCACGGAGGGTCTGCCAGTATGATCTGATATTGCTTCATGGGCGGCCCTCCTTCAGTGCGCGTTGAAGATGGAGCGGGCCATGCTGCTGGTCTTAATGAGCGTGAAGCACAGCAGCACTGTGTAGCCCATGCACGTCCAGATGGCGTAGCTGATGTCGCCGTCCAGGGCGATGTTCTGCACCAATACCGCATAAATGCCGACGCAGACGATGATGAGAAACGCCTGGAATCCCAAGGCAAACAGGCTGCGCAGGTAGTTTTGCCCCATCGAGCCCCATTCGTGATTCATCATGGTCGCCATGGGGATCGGGGCCACAGACGTGACCAAATATATCTCAATCATTCTCCCGAATGTAATGATGAAAATGCAGATCACCAGCGCCCACATGGTAATTCCCACAAAGAGGGATTGGAACCACAGGCCGAACAACGGCCCCAGGTCCATCTCCATCAGCCGGGCCTCCAGGTCTGCCGTCACACTGGAGATGTCGATGGCGGTGTCCCCGATGATAACGCCGGAGGCGTTATCCACCATGCCCTGCGCCAAGTCAAAGACCCCCATCACAATGTCCCAGGTGTTGGTGACGATGAGGATGGCACAGGAGGATTTGAAAATCCACTTGAAGAACACCGCGCTTTCAATGTCGTGGAAGTTGTTCTTGTCCACAATGAGCTGAATCAGCTCCAAGGTCATCACAAAGGCCAGAATGACGCCGGCTATGGGCACCATGACCGTCTCCGAAAGGTTCTGGATCATATTGAAAATGTCACCGTTCCACGCCTGGGGGGTGAGCCCAACCTGCTCGGCGACCTCGCCAACCTTCTGATTGACTGTATCAAACATGCCGGTCAGGTTGCCCATGATGCCGCTGATTAGGGTTTCTTTCAGCCAGTCCGTGAGACCCTGTATAATAAAATCCAAGGGTAGGCACCTCCTATCACGCCGTCAGGATTGAGGGGGCCGCACCCGGTTGAGATACCGGGTGCGGCCTCTCTTTGTCCAATCAGGTGGTAAAGAGGCCGGAGAGCAAAGGCACCAGCACCATGCCCACGATGGCGACGCCCGCGCCAGCCATCAGCTGTTTCATCCCCAATTAGGTGTAAAAACTCTGCTCGATGGCGGGCGGCGGCGTA
>LBJMR02800__coassemble_451_pt1 | contig 29043 bp, 22 predicted proteins | sample LBJMR02800__metabat2_low_PE_006 | metagenome-assembled genome bin LBJMR02800 | reverse complement strand
GGCGGAACTCTAGCGAGGCTTCCCTGCGGGGAGGTTTTTCGACAAGCTGAGGCCCCCGGGAATAATCCCGGGGGCCTGCCTTTATCTGAGCTTTATTTGGACGTTACTGCGCCTTGGTCTGGCTCTTGGCCGCGGCCTTGGCGGCCAGCTTGGCGGCTTTCTTTTTGGTGGGCTTGAAGCCCCGGAAGATGAAGTAGGCCAGCGCCAGAATGATGACCACGGCGGCGATGTTGACACCGGTGAGGATCTTCTCAGCCATGGTCATGGGGGTGACGAACTCAGAGCCAGGCATCAGGCCCATCATGGCCTTGGAGTTGGCCACGGTGTAGAGCACATTGTGCATGGCCTGGCGGCCGTAGTGGTAGTGGGCAGAATCGTTCTCGTCGAATTTCCACACGGCGTACTCGGTGGTGGTGAGGGCGGCATCTCCACCGGCCTCGATCATCTGATAGGCGTTCATAAAGGTGGGGGAGCCGGTGTTGGCGTTGTCGGTAATGGCGAAGCCGTCAAAGCCCCACTCGCCCCGGAGGACGTTGGTGATCAGGTTGTAGCAGCCGCCGGTCCAGGTGTAGCCCAGGCGGTTGAAGGAGGTCATGACAGCGGTGACGGCGGGGTAGTCCCGGGTGGCGTTGACATATCCGCCATTTCCATCCTCCTCCACATAGCTCAGGGTGACGGGGTCGTTTTTCACACACATCTCAAAGGGCAGCAGATAGATTTCCCGGATGGCCTGCTCGTTGGACCAGGCGGCCAGGCCGAACTGGCCATTACGGTCGCCCCGGTGGTTCTCCTGGTCGTTGACGGCGAAGTGCTTGATGAAGGTATACATGCCCTTGCTGGCAGCGCCCCGGCTGGTGGCGGCAGCGATGGAGCCGGAGAGGAAGCCATCCTCGGAGTAATACTCGTTGTTGCGCCCGGAGAATGGGGTGCGGTGGGTGTTCATGGCGGGAGCATACCAGCCCACGCAGCCGCCAATCAGGGACTGGTTGCCGATCATCTCGCCGTACCGCTCGGCCAGCGGCTGGTTCCAGGTCTGGGCCAGCACGATGGTGCCGCTGTAACTCACGCCGGTACCGCCGCCGGTCAGGCCGGTGGCCGCATCCTGGTCCAGGGCAAAGGGCTTGCCCACGCTGTCCAGCGCAGCGCTGCCGTAGCCGGAGGTGGCGATGATGGTCTGATAGTCGGAGGGGGTGAGCTGATCCAGCAGGTCCTCCCACAGGGGATCATCATAGTCCTTGCCCCGCAGGTCGATCAGGCTCAGGCCATTATCCTCGCCATAAACCGGGGTATCGGTAATGGTGGAGGCGTCAGTGGGGTTGAGGGAGTCAAAGGAGTCCAGCTTGGCCAGGTCCTCGTCGCTGATGGTCTTAACATAGGTATAGGAAGCGCCGTCGGCGCCGTTGATCTCGTTGCCCCAGGTGGAGATCTGGCTGCTCACCTCCCCGTCGTGGGTGGGCCAGGTACCCTGCCAGTCGCTGCGGCTGAGGTAGGTACAGCCGCTGTCGGCGAAGTCGAACTGGTTGGTGATGGCCACGCCGGTGGCGGAGTCCACGGAGTAGGTGTCCGCGTCAAAGGCGGCCACAGTATACACATCGGTGAAGGAGGGGTCCCCCTCGGCAGTCATGCCGTCAGCGGTGGTATAGCCTTTGGCGGCGAGGACGTTGTTCACGGCATCGTGGGCGTTGGCGGCGGCGGTGATGTAGTAGTCACCGGCGTCCAGGATGTAGGTCTTGGCGGTGGTGTAGTCGTAAGCCTTGAGCTGCTCGCGGTCAAAGGTGACGGTGACGGTGCCCTTCTCGCCGGGCTGGAGCTCCTCAGTCTTGCCGAAGCCCACCAGCTGCACGGCGGCCTTCTCCACCTTGTTTTGCTTGTCATAGTCCGTATAGGGGGACTGGATATAGACCTGGACCACGTCCTTGCCGGCCACCGAGCCGGTGTTGGTCACGTCCACGGTGACGGTGCAAACGTCGCCATTCCAGGAGGCGGAGAAGTTGTCCCACTGGAAGGTGGTGTAGCTCAGACCGTAGCCGAAGGGATAAATCACCTGGGAGGCGTAGTCGTAGTCACCGGCGTTGCCAGTGCCCATGACCACATCTTCATACCGGGTCTCATAGTACCGATAGCCCACATAGATGCCTTCCTGGTAAGTGATGTAGTTGTACTTGGTCATCTCACCGCTCTCAGTGACATACTGGTAGTCGCCGTAGTTCTGGGCCGCGGGGGAAGCCAGGGCGTCGGCTGCAAAGGTGTCCACCGTGCGGCCGGAGGGGTTAATGGCGCCGGAGAAGATATCTGCCAGGGCATACAGGCCGAAGTTTCCTGCGCTAGGAATATAAACCACGGACTTGATATTCTCAAACTGCTCCACCCAGCCCAGTTCCATGGCGGCGGAAGAGTTGACCAGCAGGACTACGTTGTCGTAGTTGTCGTTGAGGTAGGAGAGGATCTCCAGCTCCACGCTGTCTGGCTCAAGGTAGCTCTTGGCCTGATCCTCGGGGATGTCGGTGTGGTTGTACATAGACCGGGGCATGTCCCGGCCTTCGCCCACCTTGCGGCCCCATACAAACACGGGCACGGTGCCCTGGGCGCTCTCCAGCAGGCCGGCCTCGCTCTCCATCACGCTCAGGGGGCACTCGTTGATGGAGAAATCCTCGTCGTCGCCGTAGCTAACAGACCCCACGCCCAGGCCGTAGCCGCTGCCATTGCCCGAGTCATAGAAGTTCCAAAGCGTCTCGTTGACGCTGAAGCCCCGCTCGGTGAAGGTGGTACGCAGGGTAGTGCCCGGATCAGCCTTAAATCCCATCTGAAGCGCAATATCATACCAGGTGTTTCCCATCAGCTTGGTGGAGGATCGGCCGAAGAAACTGAAGGTAGTACCCTGGGCGAAGGGCATATTGCCATCCTCGTTCTTGAGCAGGACCACGCCCTCCCCCACGATCTCCTCGTTGAGGGCCTGCTCCACTGCAGCCATCTCTTCGGCGGTGTAGTCTGCCTTGTTATACTGGAGGTCCAGCGCCTCGGTGTAACCGTCAGGCAGCTCGACGACGGTGCCGCCGCTATCTCCCAGGAAGCCATTGATCACGTTGAGGTTGGGTGGAATCATGATGTTGGCCGCGATGACCACCGCCAGGGTCAGGGCGATGAGCACGCTGGCAATACTGGTGCGTACGATCTTTCTTGCCTTCATGGACAGTGTTCTCCTCTCTTCCTGATGCACGCGCCTCTTCTCCCCGCCGGCGGGCAAAAGAGATGCTCATGACGCCGGGCGCACCGTGCCCGGGCCCGGCGCCCGGTGCACGCTGTTTTCGTCATGAGCATGATACAAATTTTTTGTTTCCATGAAAAGGCTTTTGCCGCTCTTTGCACAAAAGGCGACGCAGTTGGTCATTCCTCTGGCTCGTCTTCCGTCTCCGCCGTATCGGCCATGACCACATCCAGCTGAAAGACCCCGTCCTCCACCCGGACCGTGAGGGTGCCGCCGTACTGCTCGGCCACGGTACGCATGCTCAGCATACCAAAGCCGTGGTAGTCCCGGTCTCCCTTCGTGGTGACCGGCAGGCCACCTCGCATGGCCACCGGCCCGGCGCAGCGGTTTTCCACATGGATGCTCACCAGATTGCCCGTCCGACGCACCGACAGGAGGATGTCCCGCTCTTCCTCGGGCAGGTCCTGCACCGCCTCCATGGCGTTATCGATGGCGTTTCCCAACAGCGAGTAAAGGTGATGGGCCTTGATGAATTCCAGGCCCCGGCCGTCGGCCATGGAGCTGAGCCGAATGCCCCGGCTGCGGCAGAGCATGTTCTTCTCCGTAAGCAGGGTGTCCAGCACCTCGTTGCCGGTCTTGGCCTGGTCGGCGTACTCGGCCAGGACCTGGTCCAGCTCCCGCTTCTCCTCCTGGGCCAAATCCCCCCGGCGACTGAACAGCTCACTCTGGTGGCGCAGGTCGTGGTACTTCATGTTGATGAGGTCCATGCTCTTGCGGGAGATCTCATACTGCCGCTTGCCCTGCTCCAGCAGGTGTTGCACCTCATCCAGCTCGTCCCGCAGGGCCCGGCTGGAGAGCTGGTTATAGAGCATGGCCAGGATGAGACCGCAGATGAGGATGTTGTAGCTGCGCTCCAGCAGCAGGGAGGCCCGGGAAAGCGTGGTGTAGTAGTTGGTGATCATATTGAAGATCACGTCGGCGGCGATGAGCAGGCCGCTGAGCCCCACCAGGCTGGTGCGGCCCAGGTACAGGTTGTGGTTCTCCTTGAGAAGTTTGTCAAAGATGGTGAAAGCGAAGGCGTACACCAGAAAGTAGCAGTCGATGTAGAACACGCTCTGGATCAGCGGGATCTGTCCCAGGTCGAAGACCCGGTCGCTGTACGGATCGAAGGTGGCGCCAAAGAGCAGGTTGAGGTAGGTGGCCTCGCTGATGAAGGTGTAGATGAGATAGGCCAGGTGCTGCACCGTGTATCCGGCGATGCCGCAGAAGAGGATATTGCCCCAGGGCTCGTCATAGCACCAGCGCATGGCCGCCAGGCTGCACAAAAACAGGGTCAGAAACAGGAAGGAGACGTAAAAGGCGTCATACTCCAACAGTGGAAAGAGGGCCGCGATGAGGAACATGGCGGGAACGGCCACGGCCAGCCGCACACCGAAGCGCCTCCTGCGCTCCAGGCGGAGGAGGAACATGCCCTCGCCGAACAAAAGCTGGGCCATGAACAGCAGCTTATAGATCGCCAGACCGGTCATACCCCTACACTCCCCTGCCCAGATAGGCGGCCAAAGCCGCCATCAGTTCCTTTTTTTGCCCCGGCTCAGGGGGATCTTCCGTCCCGCCACCCATACGCTCTCACCGCTGTACCGCTCCACATAGCGCAGGTTGATGAGAAAGGACACGCTGCACCGGAAAAAGGTGTCCGCCGGCAGGCGCTGCTCCACAGCGCTGAGCTTGCCCCGGGTGCGGATCTCCTCCCGCTGGGTGTGATAGGTGAGATCGTGGTCCATGACCTCGATGTAGCAGATGTCTGCCGAGGGCATCACCCGTGTCACGCCCCCCACGCTGATCTGCACCTCCTGCCCCCGTCTCATCTCCGCGGCCCGCAGGGCCCGGCGCAGCTTCAGCTCAAAGGTGGGGTAGCGCACCGGCTTGACTACAAAGTCCAGCGCGTCCACCTCGTAGCCCCGGACAGCATACTGCACCATGCTGGTCACAAAGATCAGCGGCGTTACGCTGTCCATGGCCCGCAGCCGGACGGCGGCCTCCATTCCGTCCAGGCCGGGCATCCCGATGTCCATGAAGATAAGGTCATAAAGAGGCTGGTACTGTTCGAGAAACTCCAGGGCATCCCGGAAACGGCAGGAAGAAAAGCGGATGTCATGGCCACTTTCATACTGCTGCAGACACTGCTCCAGCTGCCGGGCGGCAATGTCCTCATCCTCCACGATGGCCACACGGATCATACCCGCTCCCTCCTTCCTGTGTTTTCTATCTTAGCAAATCCATACCATTGCGTCAATCGTCCTTGGGGCAATGAGAAAAGGTCGGCCAGCGCTCCCTCTGACCGGCCTTCCCTCCATGCATCCTTTCCGGCCCTGCTTTGGATTCAGCGACTGGACCGATCCGCGGGGAATAAGAGCCGCAGCACCCATCTCCGCCAGATGGGCAGTTCCTTTTTCAGGCGGGAGATCTCCCCGCGCAGCCGGGCGAGAACGGCCTTCCTCTCCTGCTCCGTGAGGGCGTGCTGGCTGAAGCGGGCCTTGCGGGCCAGGGTCTCCGTCTCCTCCCCGGTCCGGCCGCCCCAGTGCGCCAGTGTCTGGAACCAGCCGTAGGCCGCCAGAACGGCGGCATTGGCGTCTCTGCCCCGGCACATCCGTTTCCAGCTCCGGCGGCGCAGGCCCCACGTCAGGGCCAGGGCCGCCGGTACGGTCAGAAGCCCCAGCGCCCACCAGGGCCGTACAGAATCACTTCCCTGCTCCCGGTCCTCACTCTCTTCCGGCGCGGGGGTGTTCTCCGGCGCGGGGCTCTCCGACGGTTCAGCCGTGGCGGCGGGCGTCTCGCTCTCCTGGGGCTCACGGGTGGGTTGGAGCGTGGGCTCCGGTGTGGCAGGGGTCTCCGGCTCCGGCACGTCGCCGGAGGCGGGGGTTACCTCCACCGGGTACCAGCCGTACCCCTCCAGGTAGATCTCCACCCAGGCGTGGGCATCGGAGTCCAGCACCCGGGCAAAATTGCCGCTGGTGCTGCTCGGAGACAGGGTGACGGTGTAGCCGCTGACGTACCGGGCGGGGATGCCCTCCAGCCGCAGCAGCAAAGCGGCGGCGCTGGCAAAATGGACGCAGTAGCCCCGGTGGCTCTCCTCCAGGAAGTAGATCACAAAGTCCTCCCCCTCCGGGGTGCGGGGGGTGAGCAGGTCATAGCTGGCATTGCGCGCCAGGAGCTGGGCGATGCGCTCGGCGGTGTTGAGCTCAAAGGCGTAGTCCCCCACCGCGTCCCCGGCGGGTGAAATGCCGCTGTCCGAGAGCTCCCGCGCCGCCTCGGCATACCACGCCTCCAGCGCCCGGGCGATCTCCCCCGGCACCGCCAGACAGTCCTCTATGTCCGCGCCGGCGCCAGGGCCGGCCAAGCCGGCGTTCTCAGGCTCCCCCTCCAGGGGGAGATAGTCCACGGTATATGTCTCCCTGGCCTCGGGAAAGGCCAGGGTCCTGTTCTCCGGCACGGCCACGCCCTCCACGCTCACGACCCCATAGGGGACGTAGACGGCGGTGGAGGGACTCCCCCGCCAGGTGACCACGGCCTCCTGTGCGCCGTCCGCCGCGGGCGTGCCGCCGTCCTCCACCTGGGCGGGGACCTCCCCCTCCCAGGCGTCGTCGGTGTAATGCTCATAGACCGCTCCCCGCAGGTACAGGGTGCCGGAATGGGTGGCGTCCACCCGGAACACCTCCCGCCCGGTATAGCGCCGGGGCCCGGCGGAGGAGAAATCCATCCGGGCCGGGGCAGCGGGCTCCCCCGGTCCCGTTCCCGGCTGCTGGGAGGAGGCCTCCTCCCCACCGGGGAACCACTCCAGGGCCAACAGCTCCTCCCGGGCCTCCGCTGCCCATTGGGGCTGGGTATAGCCCTCCAGCGGGAAGAGGGCGCAGGTCCCCCAGATGGCCATGAGGCCCGTCAGCAGGGCCAGCAGGGCAGCGGGGGCGGCAGCGCGCCCATTTTTCCGGCCGCTCAGACCCGAGAGCAGCAGCGCCCCCCATACGGCAAACACCAGCGCCACCGCCAGCCAGTCCAGATCCTCCTCCACCTCCGCCAGGAAGGCGGGCATAAGCCAGGGCAGGGTCAGCGCCACGGCCAGCAGGGCCGAGCGCACCCGGACCGCCGCCCAGCCCAGCAGGAAGGCCAGCAGAACGGTGAGGAAGGTGAGGAAGGCCTCCGCCGCCGCCCGGTGCTCCGCCGGGGGCAGCTGCCCCTTCATGGAATACTGCCAGGGGAAGTCGATGGTCTCCTCCATAAAATCGCTCATGACCTCCAGGCAGGCCTTCGCGCCGTAGAAAAGCTGCTGCCGGAGCAGGAGGACGGCGGCGGAGAGCGCCAGGGCACAGAGGAGCGCCGCCCGGCGGCGGTACCGCCCCAGGGACCACACCACGGCGCTCACCGTCCCGGCCAGGACGCACGGCCCCACCACGGGCATGTCCCCCACGCTCAGAGGATAGACATGGATGGAAAAGCGCAGCACCCCCACCAGCAGCAAGGAGAGCAGCAGGGCGTCGGTCAGCAGGGGCGCAAGCGCCCAGGGGAGCGGCCGGGCGGGGGCGCTCTTTGCGCGGCGATGGCCGGTCATGGCGCTCTCTCCTCTCCGGCGGCGATGTGCAGCCGGGGCACACCGGAGAGGTGGGTCAGCTCCGGCATCTCCGGCGGCGGTCCGGCCGGGGCGGGCCGGGAGAGCAGGCGCTCCATACACGCCAGCAGTTCCTCCCGGCAGGTCACCTGGGCCTCCTGCACCTCCCCGTCTGTCCACAGCACCCGGTGGGGCACCTGCGCGGCCAGGAGGGCCAGGGAGGCGGTCCACAGCCGCTCCAGCACCCGGTCCAGCTGCTCGGCGTCCCCGAAGAGCTCCACGGTGACCACCACCCGCGCCTTCTCACCCCCCAGGGTCTCCCGCACCACCAGCTCGTCCCGCTTGGAGGAGAGCTTCCAGTGGATGGTACGCAGCCCATCGCCGGGCCGGTACTCCCGCAGCTCGTAGTCCTCGCCGCTGCCTTTGCCGTTTCCGCTCCCGGCCAGGGCGGCCAGCAGCCGGGGAAGGCCCGGCACCTCCTGCCGGGGTAGCTCACCGGGCAGGACCAGGGCCGCGGTCTCCTCCGCCCGGCGGACGGGAAAGGAGAAGATCCCCAGAAGATCCAGGGACTTTGCCCTCACAAGGCGGCAGGTGAGCACTCCGCAGTGCCCGCTGGCCATGGGGAAGGTGCGGCCCAGGCCGCCCCGCAGGGCGGCGGTGCGCACCCGCTCTCGCACACTCTCCCCGGTCAGGCGGTTTTGAAATTCCAGGTCCAGTACCGTCCCGGCTACCGGAAGGGGCAGAGGATTTTTCACCCACAGCCGCCACGCGCCCTCTTCTCCCCGCTCCAGTATGGCCGGGGAGGATCTCAGGCCCAGGCGCAGCCCCAGGGCGCCGGGCAGGCTGAGGACCAGGGAGAGCAGGGGCAGCGCCACCGTCCAGGCCAGGACGAACCGGGCCAGATACCCGTCATAAAAGATCTGCAGCGCCAGGGCGGCCAGCAAAGCCGCGGCGCTCACCACACGGCGGAGGGCCATGGCCTACCGCAGCCGGGGCGGCTTGACCCCCTGCATGAGCCGGGAGAGCAGCTCCTCCCGGCCCTTGCGGGTGTCCTCCGCCCGGGGGGAGAGGACCAGCCGGTGGGCGATCACGTCGCAGAACATATCCTGCACGTCCTCCGGGATGACATAGTCTCTCCCGGAGCACAGGGCCCGGGAGCGGCTCATGCTGGTCAGGGACAAGGTGGCCCGGGGGCTGGCCCCCTGCAGGATAAGCGGCTCCCGGCGGGTGGCGTCCACCAGCCGGAGCAGGTAATCCAGCACGTCGTCAGACACATAGACCCCGTCCGCCGCCTGGCGCAGCTGCTCCAGAGCGGCGTGGTCGGCGGCCTGCTCCACCCGGAGCAGGGGGTCCCCCGCCGCCCGCTCCCGCACCATGGCCGCCTCCGCCTTGCGGGAGGGGTAGCCCATGGAAAGCCGGATGGCGAACCGGTCCAGCTGGGAGTCCGGCAGGGGCTGGGTCCCCGCGGCCCCCACCGGGTTCTGGGTGGCGATGACGATAAAAGGCTCCCCGATGGGCCGGGAGACCCCGTCCACCGTCACCTGACCCTCTTCCATGGCCTCCAGCAGGGCGGACTGGGTGCGGCTGGTGGCCCGGTTGAGCTCGTCAGCCAGGAAGAGGTTGCACATGAGCGCGCCGGGACGGTACTCAAAGGTGCCCTTCTCCCGGTCGTAGACCGAGAAGCCCACCAGATCGGAGGGCATCACGTCGGGGGTAAACTGCACCCGCTGGCAGCGCAGGCCCAGGGCTCTGGAAAAAGCCAGGGCCATGGTGGTCTTGCCCATGCCGGGGATGTCCTCCAGCAGGACGTGCCCCCGGGCCAGGATGGTCAGCAGCACCCGCTCCAGCACCTTATCCTTGCCCACCACCGCTTTGCGCACCTGCCGCAGGATGCGCCCAATGAGCTCCTGCTCCACGTTCATAAACCGCTCCCCCTTCCCGCCGACGTCTGGGACGCCTGGGGTTTCTCTTGGTTCAAGGATACAACACAAAGCCTGCCCCGTCAACGGCCCTTGTCCGGATTGACAGCGCCGTCCAAAGGCGGTATCATCCAGATATTCTGATGTTCGGGAGGAACCACAGCCATGCTTTCTTTTGCCAGCGACTATACCCAGGGCGCCCATCCCGCCATCCTGGAGCGGATGTCACAGCTCAATCTGGTACAGCAGCCCGGCTACGGCGAGGACCCCATCTGCCGCAGCGCCCGGGAGAAGATCCGCGCCGCGTGTGCCTGTCCGGAGGCGGAGGTGTTCTTCCTGGTGGGGGGCACTCAGGCCAACGCCACCATCCTGTCGGCCTGTCTGCGCAATTATGAGGGGGTCATCGCCGCCCACACCGGCCATATCGCCGGTCACGAGGCCGGGGCGGTGGAGGCCACCGGCCACAAGGTCATCACCCTCCCCGGGGAAAACGGCAAGCTGCGCGCCGCCGACCTGGAGGCCTATCTCGCCTCCTTTTACGCCGACGACGCCCACGACCACATGGTCCGCCCCGGCATGGTCTACCTCAGCTTGCCCACCGAATACGGCACCCTCTACTCCCGCGCCGAGCTCACCGCCATCGCCTCGCTGTGCCGGCGGTATGAGCTGGGCCTGTTCGTGGACGGGGCCCGGCTGGGCTACGGCCTTGCAAGCCCTTCCTGCGACGTGAAGCTCCCAGATCTGGCGGCGCTGTGCGACGTGTTCTACATCGGGGGGACCAAGGTGGGGGCCCTGTTCGGTGAGGCGGTGGTCTTCCCCCGGAAGGCGCCGCAGTGCTTCTTCACCACCGTCAAGCAGCACGGGGCCCTGCTGGCCAAGGGGTGGCTGCTGGGGCTTCAGTTCGACACCCTCTTCACCGACGGTCTCTACGCCGCCATCAGCCGCCACGCCGTGGAGCTGGCCCTGCAGCTGCGCGGAGAGCTTGCGGCGCGGGGCTATGAATTTTACATCGACTCCCCCACCAACCAGCAGTTCGTGGTGCTGTCCGCCGAGGACCTGCGGCGGCTCTCAGAAAAAGTGGAGGTCACCGTCTGGGAGCGGCTGGAGGACGGCCGGGCCGTGGTGCGCCTGGCCACCAGCTGGGCCACCACCCATAAGCAGGTGGAGGCGCTGATGGCACTGCTTTGATCCAGGCTTCCATATCTCGCCGCTGAGAAATGCAAAACGGGAAGACACGCTGCGCGTGTCTTCCCGTTTCATTTTGTCTTTCTCTCCCGGCAGGAGCGAAATTGTCAGGCGCGGCTCTCTTCCTCCACGCAGACCACGCCGCCTTCCTTCACGGTGATGGTCATGCCGTCCCGGACGTAGCTGAGAAACGCCTCGCCCAGGCAGTCAATGACCGGCATCTCCACGTCCTCCAGCCAGACGGCGGCCAGCACCGACCCGGCAGCTGCCAGGGAGTCGATGGGATTGGAGAACAGCAGGCAGGCGGGCTGCCGCTTCATGGAGCAGGCGCAGTAGAGCACCAGCCCGCCGGTGGTGGAGCCGATGGTCTGGGGCAGGCACAGGGCCTTGCCCGCCATGGGCTTGCCGTAGAGGTCGGGGTTATTCTGATCGCCGCAGGTGGCGGTCTTGTCGCCAAACTGCAGCGCCTTCTGGAAGGACGCCAGGGTGTTGAGTCCCCCGTGGGAGACCAGGGCAGGGGCGCTCACGCAGCCCGGCGCGATGACTCGTCCTTGAAACTCTCTCATTTGCCGCCCTCTCCTTTCGTGATCTTTTCCAGGATCTCCGCCTCGGTGTAGTAGCGGGCGGTGGAATACGTACGCAGCTTGTTGGAGCAGGTGATCACCGGCATGGGGCCGCAGAGGGGGTTGTTCATATACATCAGCGGACAGATGCAGGAGAGGATGACCCCGGTGGCCTCCAGCCGGGGGCCGTACGCAGAGGCCGCAAAGGCCCGCTTCACGCCGGGGGCGGTGGTGAACACGGTGGGAATGGCCACCTTTTTGCGTCCCGCCGCCTGCAGGCCCTCCTCCAGCGCCACCGTCCAGTCCTGCAGCTGCTGCAGGCTCAGGTGGGGACAGCCCACAAAGCACAGCTTGGGCTTGGCGCCGGGATCTTTCCACACCAGGGGATAGCTCTCCTTCACCCGGCGCAGCTCGGCGTCGTCGATCACATAGGCCTGGGCGTCAGGCACGATCAGCTTCTCCCCCAACTCCTTTGCCTCGGGGGTAAGGCCGTCGATATGGTACAGACCCACCGCGCCGTTGGAGGCGGTGGCCGCCCCGAAGTCCTTGAGGTAGGCGCAGGCCGCCTCGGTGAGCTCGCCGCCCAGCCAGCGGTCCAGCCCCATCACATAGGGCACGTCCTCCATCACCTTCATACCGATGGCCGAGCCCAGCAGCTGGGCCTCCGGCTTTTCGCTGGTCTCCACCCGGATGACCCAGGTGGCCTTACGGCCCTCGTCGGTGAGCAGACCGAAGCAGGGCACATAGCCGGCGATGGAACCCATCAGATCCATGATGCCCGAGTTGCGGTTGCACCGGGCGCCCAGCACCGAGTTGGCGTAGACCACGGCGGAGGATTCCGCCCAGCTGAGCACCTCGCCCTTCTCCGGACGGTTGCCCTGCTCATCCAGGTAGCAGGCACAGCTGAAGGCCTCGTCGTCCTTCAGGCCCAGCGTTCTCAGCTGCCCCTCATAGAAATCCTGCTTGCTGTACATGAACTTCTTGAACACCAGTTTCTGCAGCATGTTGGCAGGCACCTTGGAGTCCAGGGGCCGGGGGTCCACCGAGAACTTCTGGCCCGAGACGGCCCCCGCCTTGATGAGCTCATCCATCAGCCCGTACACCGGCCCCAGGGCCTTGAGCCCAAAGGAAGTGACCAGGTGGTTATACCGGGAAGTGACAGGCACCAGGCTCTCGGCGCCGAAGATCTCTCCGTACATGATGAGCGTCTTCATCACCTTGGCCATGGTCTCGCCCTTCTCACCGTCCAGAATGGCCTGCTGCTCCTGCGTCAGTCTCATCGTTTTACCTCCTTACAGCTTCATGCACACATCCCAGGCCCGCCAGATGACGGTGCGCAGGTTGCCCACCTTGTGGGCGTCGCCCACCAGGTGGACATGTCCGCCCCGCTCGGTCAGCGGCGCAGGGCGGTAGCCCACGGACAGGATGACGGAGTCGGCCTCAATGGTCTCACAGCGGCCGTTCTTGTCCTTGATGGTCACGCCGTTTTCCCCCACCTCGGCCACGGTGCTCTCCAGATAGACGGGCACCTTTTTGGTGCGGAAGAAGTCCCGCAGGTAGCTGGCGTTGGCCAGACACACCCCGGCCACGGCGATCAGGTCGTTCTTCTGCTCCACGATGACGGGCTCCTTGCCCTGGAGATAGAGGTCGTAGGCGATCTCACAGCCGGTGAGACCGCCGCCCACGATGACCACCCGCTCTCCCACGGTCTTGTTGCCCAGCAGATAGTCCACCGCCTCTACGCCCTTCTCCGCGCCGGGAACGGGCAGTCTGACCGGCACGGCGCCGGTGGCCACCACCACCTCGTCGGCCTGCAGCTCCGCCACGTCCCCCACCTGGGTGTTCAGGCGCACGGTCAGGTTGGGGTACTTGGTCATCTCCCGGGCATACCAGGCCAGCAGCTGCCGGTCCTTCTCCTTGAAGGAGGGAGCCGCCGCCGCCCGGAACACGCCGCCCAGCCGGTCGGTCTTCTCGTACAGGGTGACCTGGTGGCCCCGCTGGGCACACACCAGGGCGGACTCCATGCCGCCGATACCGCCGCCGATCACCGCCACCCGCTTACTTTTGGCCGCGGGGGTAATGCGGTACTTTCTGGACTGCATGGTGCGGGGCTCCAGGGCGCAGCGGGCCATGCCCCGGGTGTCAGGCAGGCTCTGGGCGTTGGCGTGGCCCTTGTAGTGGGACAGATTGAAGCAGCCGTTGTGGCAGCAGATGCAGGGGCGGATGTCCTCCATCCGCTCCTCCATGAGTTTGGTGATCCACGTGCCGTCGGCCAGGAACTGCCGGGCCACCCCCAGGGCGTCGATGCGCCCCTCCCGGATGGCCTGGGCGGCGGTATCCGGCTCCATGCGCCCGGCGCACACCACCGGGATGTCCACCACCTGCCGGATGGCCGCCACGTCCTCCAGATTGCAGTTCTGGGGCATATACATGGGCGGATGGGCCCAGTACCAGGAGTCGTAGGTGCCGTTGTCGGCGTTGAGCATATCGTAGCCGGCCTCCTGGAGCAGCCGGGCAGCCTGACGGCTCTCCTCCATGTCCCGGCCGATCTCCTCATACTCCTCCCCGGGCAGTGCGCCGTAGCAGAAGTCCTTGACCTTGGAGACGGCGCTGTACCGGATGGAGACCGGGTAGTCCGCTCCGCAGGCGGTCTTGATGGCCCGGACGATGTCGGTGGCGAAACGCAGGCGGTTTTCCAGGCTGCCACCGTAGCGGTCGGTGCGGCGGTTGGTGTATTTCATGGCGAACTGGTCCAGCAGATAGCCCTCGTGTACCGCATGGACCTCCACGCCGTCCACCCCCGCCTGCCGGCACAGGGCCGCCGTCTTGGCAAAGGCCGCCACGATCTCCTCGATCTGCTCCACCGTGATCTCCGGGCAGGTGACCCCCTCCGCCCAGCGGGAGGGCAGAGGGCTGGGGCTCATCATCTGGTAGTCGGTGTCCAGGATGGGCTTGGCCAGCACCTTGAGCAGAGGATTTTTGTGGATGTGCATCACCTCGTCGGAGATGCCCCAGGAGCGGCCCATACCCGCGGTGAGCTGAACGAAGAGCTTGGCGCCGGTGGCGTGGATCTCATCCATGAACACCTTGAGCTTCCGGAACATCTTCTTGTTCTGGTAGAGCCAGCGCCCCCCCAGGGTGTCCCGGATGGGTGCGATGCCGGGGATGATGAGCCCCACGTGGTTGCGGGCCCGCTCCAGGAAGAAGCCCGCCGCCTCCTTATCGAAGTGGTTGGGCTCCATCCAGCCGAAGAGGGACGTGCCCCCCATGGGGCACAGGACGATACGGTTCTTGATCTCCACCCCGCCGATCTTCCAGGGTGTGAACAGGGGCTGATAGCATTCCTTCATGTCTGTCTCTCCTCTCCGCTTACGGCTCCAGGGAATAGGTGAACACGGCGGAAGCGTCGCCGTAGTTTTCGTTGGGTACCCACATGACGCTCTTGTCCGTCAGGTTATAGACGGCGGAGTGGACGGTGCAGCCGTTGCCGTCGTCGTTGTCCCAGGTGCGCCGGCCCACGGTGCTGAGGATGGCCATGGCCTCGGCCTCGTCGGCCACCACTCCGTCGGTCAGCTGCAGCTGCTCGTAGAGCTTGTCGTAGCGGTCGGCGCCCTTCTTCTCGCTGGCGGGAGAGTCATCATAATAGCCGGGCTGGATGACGAAGTTGGTGATGACCTGGTAGTCGCTCTCCGCCTCCCGCTGGCCGATGTGGTCGTCCTGGTCGTTGTAGGTCACGGTGAGGGTACGCCGGGAACCGTCGTTGTCGGTGGCGTCGGTGCCCGCGGTCCACTCCAGGATGGCGCTGCGGCCTGTGGCGTCGGCCACCATGTAGTGGTAGGAGGTATTGGCGGAGTCGTGAAGGTCGTAGGCAGAGGCGATCTCCACCGCCTCCTCCACGCTGTCGGCGTAATCCAAAATCAGCCGCAGCAGGGTGGTGGAGGTGAAATCAGGCTTCTCCGTGTCCTGGTCGGTGGCCACGGTGGTCTCCCCGCCCTGGTAGGTCATGTAGATGCCGCAGCTCACACCCGCGTCGTTGATGCCGTCCAAAGGCGCGTAGGTGGCGGCCAGACAGCTGAGCCGGTCCATGAAGCCGCCCAGATCCTGCTCCACGTCGATGCTCAGAAACTGCAGGTCAACCGTGGAGATGGAGGCGTGGCGGCCGGGGTTTGCCTCGGTGAAGACGATCATGGTGTTGGTCTTGGAGAAGTCATAGTTGCGGGCGAAGAGCACGTCTCCGTCCCGGGTGGTGGCCGTGAAGGAGGAGCAGCCGATCTCAGGGGCGCTCATGTCCATCTCCACAAGCCCGCGGGTGATGTTGTCGGTGATGAAGTTGATGAGCTCCGTGTCGCTCTGCACGCCGCCCTGCTCCACAAACTCGTCCAGGTAGAAGCCGCCCTTGACGTGCATGGTGTAAACCGCGCCGTCCAGGTGGGCATCGTTGCGCTGCCGCACCATGCGGATGCTGGCGATGGTAAGCAGCTCATTGTGCCAGAGGGCGTACACGGCGATGAGCGCCGCCAGGATGAGGGCTGCCACCACTGCCAGGATGGTCAGCGCCACCTTTTTCACACTGATTTTTTTCATACTATCTCCCTCTCTTTTCCCGTCTTTCATTCCGGGATCCCTTCGCTGGTCATGCGGCGAAGGTTGCCGATGATGGAGTCCAGCGCAGTGTAGAAAATCTCTCTTGCCTCGTCAGTCAGATCCTTCCCGGCGATCTCCACCGCCCGGCTGGCCCGCTGGCGCACATGCTGCGCCGCTTCCCTGCCCGCAGCCGTCAGATGGATGGTCCCGCCGTACCCGCTCTTGTGCTTGCCTTCCTTGCGCACCATGCCTTTCTCCTCCAGGATGCTCAGCATGCGGGACGCATCGGATTTGTCCTTCATGCACAGCTCGCACAGCTCCGGCACCGTGATCCCGTCCGGGCAGCGAGAGATGATGGTGAGATAGGTGGCGTGGGCACCTTTCAGGCCGTAAGCCTTCATCTCCTCCCCGGCCAGCTTGTGCCAGCAGCGGGAGATCTCGGCGATGGCCACCGAAAACCGTTCGAATCGTTCAACCATAGGATTCATCCCCCTTAATGTTGAAAAGTCAACTTCCATAGTATAGCGGCGTTAAGTTGAAATGTCAACTTCTATTTCTGTCCCGGGCGCACCCCTTCCACTTCGATGGAAAGGGGGGGCTCCAGCGTCCCTGAAAATAAAGGATGCCTGCCACACCCTGCCCCGGCCGCAGGTAAGATAAGCATTTTGTGAGCCACGCCGTGGAGCGGGCCCCGCACCTGCGCCGGGAGCTTGCGGCATGGGGCCATGCGCTTTACGTTGGTTCTCACACCGGCCAGCAGTTTATAGTGCCGGATGATGGCAAGCACCTACGGCGGCTCTCCGGGCAGTGGTAAGTCACCGTCTGGGATCAACCAGACGATAGCCGTGCCCTCGAAAAAACAGCCGAAAGCCCGGTCCCTTGCAGGAACCGGGCTTTCGGCTATCAAGAGGAGAGAGGTCAACACCAGTATATTATAGTCCGAGGAGCTACGTAAAATTATTACATCCTGGTCAACACCATAGGAAATCCGCTTACTAGCGCCCAGGCCGACAACAGTGCGCCTGCAATCACACCGGCGTAAACGCTGTTGGTCTTGTTTGTGATAAAGCAGTTGATAAGTCCGCACAGAGCAAGGTAAGGCAGGGTACCAAAGAGGCCGGTGAAGAAAATAAACCCGGAGTTGTCAGGGAACATGATATAGCCTGTTGTGACCGCGGTGATGACAAAAATCAGTAGGAATATACACAGGCCGACGGTGGACATAGCCAAGCTCAGCAGCACGGAGTTCTTCATGCCGCTGCCATCCTTGCGGTAGCCGTTGTTGATGCTTAGACTCCGGCTGGCAAGACCCACCATAATGAAATAAGGCAGCTCCAAGAGGAAGTAGAGCAGATAAGTGGGGAGCTTGTGCTCGGGAAGAATGCCTATACCCCACTTAAAGAACTGTACGCCATGATTATTGAGGTTATAGTACACGAGGAAGACCAGATAAGTAGCTCCGATGACACAGGCAGAGAAGAGGAGCGCTCGAAGGATATACAGTGGGGAAATTTTGTTTTCTGTCTCATGGGTAGCATAGCCGTAGGTCATAAGGCTACCGCCAGCCTTTCTGCCATGGACAAAGTGGAAAATCAGGAAAAAGACCACATAGAGCGCGGCAATGGCCCAATGCCAGTGTACGATGCCGTCCACAGTGGGGTTCATTGCCATCCAGGATACCGAGTGGGTCTCCATAACGCTGGAAAGGAGGCCATACAGCACAGGGGGGATCACGGCAATCACGGCCAGGGACAAGATCCAGGGCTTGGAGCCTGTTTTGAAACCAACAGGCTTGCGTACCGGAAGCATCAGCGCGCCGAAGAACCTGGTGCGCAGCAGAGCGGCGGCCAAGCCGAACATAAACACGAATACACCTGCAAAAACAAGTCCGTTGGCCAGTGCGCCCCAGAGCCAGATCTGATTGGCCGAGTCGATCTGAATGGGGCTGGGGATGACGCGGTTAGCCACATCCAAGCAATAGTCGATGGTCAGCGGGTCAAAGGGCTCCCAGGTATGTCCGGTGTTTGAGATAAGGTAAATGCGTCCGGTGCCATCTTCCCAGCTGCCGTACTCCTTACCTACTACGATATCCTCGGTCGTGCCGAAGAGCTGGCGGTAGCTGTCGGTGTCCACGGCGTTGCGGACGTCACCATGGAAGATCTTCAATGCACTGGAATCAAATCGGCCCAAGATATAGGCATAGTTAGTGTTCAGCTCAGACCCTTTCGCGTCCATGCCGACGGAAATGACCAATTTGACCACATCGCTGTGATTTTGTCCCGCGTTGAACGCAGCTAAGCCTCCCATAGAGTGGCCGGTGGTGATAATCTGGTCGGGGATCACAAAGGACAGGTCCTGCACATAATTGATGGCCGCGTCATACACGCTGTCCCGATCGGTGTCGGTTTCGGTCTCCCCACTTCCTTGAAAATCCAAGGTGAGGACCACATATCCGCGCCGCGCATACTCCAGATTGAAATACTGCCACTGGGCCATGTTCTGGGAGCCTCCATGGCTGGTAATCACCACCGGTGCCGGAGTCTCTGCGGTGGCATTTTCAGGGGTATAAAGAACCATGTTGATGGATGCCTTGGTATCCGGGTCGGTGATCTTGACTGAGTCGATCTTCACTTTGCCGAAATTGCTCTGGACCAACACGCTGGAGAAAGTGCCCACCAAAAACAGCACCAATGCCACCAGAAGGGCCGCTGCCGGGCCGGGCCTCCGTTTCCCCTTTTGAACCACGGATTCGTTCCGCTCGTTCGTTGCCATTGCCTCTGCCATTTTGAAACCATCCTCCCTTTTACAGATTCTCTTTGCACTAGGATATTTTCTCCATTCCAACAAACGGCTCCGCCATCTTTCCGGCGGAAGAACTCCGTTTAGAGGCCAGGATCACCCGCATGAGCCGCTCGGCGGCGTCCGCCACCAGGTCGGCGGCCTGCTCCATGGACTGCTCCAGGGTCAGGATCCCGGGTGTGATGCTCTGGATGCTGTCGATGCCCAGGTCATAGACAGCCCGCGCTCCGGGTCCGATGCTCCCCACCAGGGCGAATACGGGCAGGTCCTTCCGGTAAGCCTTGGCCCGCCGTGCCACCCCAACCGGCACCTTCCCCTCCGCCGACTGTCCGTCGATTCTGCCCTCACCGGTGATGACCAGGTCGGCGCCGGTCAAAAGTAGTTCAAAGTGCACCGCATCCAGCATAACGTCGATACCGGAGCCGGACACCGCCCCGCAGAAGGCCATGAGGCCCGCCCCCAGCCCGCCGGCCGCTCCCGCGCCAGGCAGGTCCCGGATGGCTCTGCCCACCGTGCGCTCAGCCACGTCCGCGTAGTGAGCCAGCGCCCGGTCCAGCTCCTGGACCTGCCGGGGCACAGCTCCCTTCTGGGGTGCGTAGACCGCGGCGGCCCCGTTGGGCCCGCAGAGAGGGTTTGTCACATCGCTGGCCACGCGCACCCGGCACTGGGCCAGGCGCGGATCAAACGTGGTGAGATCGATCTCCCGCAGCTCTGCCAGGGCGGCGCCTCCCGGCGCCAGCGGCTCTCCCCTGCCGTTGAGAAAGCGGGCGCCCAGCGCCTGGAGCATTCCGGCGCCTCCGTCGGTGGTGGCGCTGCCGCCGATGCCGATGAGCAAGCTCCGGCAGCCGTCGTCCAGGGCGGCGCGGATGAGCTGGCCTGTTCCATATGTAGAAGCCCCCATGGGATCGGGCGTCCGCCCGGCCAAAAGAGGCAGCCCGCTGGCCTGGGCCATTTCGATCACCGCGGTACCGTCTGGCAGGATGGCATAGTCCGCCTCTACCGGCTCCCCCAAGGGGTCTCGGACGGTACGGGTGCGCCGCTCTCCTCCCGCGGCGGCAAGATAGGCGTCCACCGTGCCCTCGCCGCCGTCTGCGATGGGAATCTGGGTCAGGTGAAGGGCAGCCTCCGCCCGGAGCAGTCCGGCGGCGATAGCGGCGGCCACGCTTCGGGAAGAGAGACTCCCCTTAAAGGAGTCACAGGCGATGATGATGTTCATATTGCACAGTCACCTCGTAAGATCGGGGTCTGAATTTAGTGTAACAGCCGGAAAGTCCGGATACTATGGTCCCAATGCCGAAAGTAGGGGGAGATTTTTGGGCCGGAGGACAGCTTTACTCCAGACTCTCCCGGAAAGCGATGGCCAGGTAGTAAAGCGCGGTACCCTCGGAGGTCCTGGGGTCCAGCCCGGTGCGCTGGATGAGCTTATTGATCTTGTACTGCAGGGTGTTTTTGTGGATGAAAAGATGGCTGCTGGCTGCCTGGATGGAACCGTTGCAGGTGAAAAGCGCCTTGAGCAGCAGGCAGAAGTCCTCCACCTCTCCGGCGGTGCAGCCGGAAAACACCTTGTCCAGAAACTCTCGTTTGAGAGCGGGGGAGATCTCATGGATGAAAAGCTCCAGGTCGATGTCCCGGTAGAGCATGGGTGGGCAGCCCTCCCGGGCAAGGCTGGCGCGCAGCGCCTTCTCCGCCTGGAGGCAGGCGGTGCGGATCGCCGGGCCGCAGCCGCCACCACCGTCAATTCCGGCGGCCAAGGGGACGTGGGAGCTCTCCGCCGCCACGCCGCAAAGACGGGTGGCCAGGTGGAGCATCTGGTCATCCCGCCGGGATGGGACCAGGCAGACGAACTTTGATCCGCTGGCCACCACCAGGCTGTCCTTGCCGCCGCCAAGGGCGCCGCACAGCTCCTGCTCCAGATGCTCCAGCCGCTGCTGCCCCTCGCTGGTGTCGGCGGACCGGTCTACCGGGGATAGTAAGATCACCCGCCGGGGCAGCATCACATTGATGCCCAAAGCCAGGCCCCGGCGCTCCAACGCACCGTCCGGAATCTCTCCGCCGCCGAAGATCCACTCCTGCAAAAAACGTGCCTGGATGCTGCGCTCCAGCCTCTTGCGCTCCTTGAGCAAATTGTCCAGCAGCAAAATCTCGGTCATCTTTTTAATGACCAGTCCGTGCTTTTCAATGGCGGCGTACTCGCCGGTGATGCCCACCACACCGATGATCTCCCCATCCATCTCAATGGGGAGATTCAATCCCGCCCGGCTGCCGGGGTATTCCCCGTCGGCGGCAATGAAAAGCTCCGGCAGGCGCTCCCGGACGACCTTCTGAGCACCGCCGTGGAGGGTGCCGATCCGGCTGGGATCGGTGCTGGCGATGATGGTGCCGCTCTCGTCCATCAGGTTGATCCGCTGGTCAATGATGGCCCCCAGTTCGGTGACGATGCGCATAGCGATGGTCTTGCTGATGTGCATGGATATTCCCTCCCACTTTTGTTTTAAGCACAGTGTACCATGGTCCGCGCAGGAAAGCATATAGTTTACAGAACAAATAAACCCGAAAATCGTCATCCTGTGGAACAACGTGTAGAAATTACGTTTCTTTCACTCCCCATGCTGGGCAGGAGACAAAAAACGGAAGGTCCTCCCGGACCCGCCCATGAGTGCCGGCGCGCAGACCGGCGTTCAAGCAAAAAAAGGCACGCCCGCAGGCGTGCCTTTTTGCTGACTTTTCGCAGCAGGGCAGATACCGGCCACAACCACTCCGCTTTCCGGGAGCCGTCCGTTTGGGAAACGGGGCTCTTCCGGCTCAGGCTTTCAGGTCTCCGGCGGCTTTGACCTTTACCCGGTTGGTGTTGCCGGGATAGTAGGCCAGGGGGACGTCTTCCACTTCGATGATCTCCACCGTATCGCGCTGGGCGCCGGCGGCGGCGGCCAGTTCCACCGCCTGGGCTTTTGCCTGTTCCAGAGCCTTGTCCCGGGGGATCTCGTCGTAGTTGATAAGCTGCTCAAATGTACCACTCACCTTGGAGATGGCCGAGCCGATGGCATTGGCGCAGCCGAAGTGCTCGGGCTTTACCACCTTGGCGGCACCGGAGAGCTTCTCCGGCAGGATGATGGAGCCGCCCCCCACCAGGATGACGTCCATGTCTGCACTGGACACCTTCATGGAGTCGATGGCGTCCTCCACCATGGCGCTCATGGCGGCCAGAGCCTTCCGGGCCAGTTCCTCGCTGATGTGGGCCACCTTGGAAGGGTCGCCCAGTTGATACATGCCCAGCCGCACCGCGATGTCGGTGGCGGTCAGGGTGTCGCCCCCAAAGACCAAGGCCCGTTTCGTGATCTCATAGCCCACGCTGTCAGGGCCCACGGTCACGGTGCCGTCGGGTCGCTCCCGCACGATGGATCCGCCGCCCAGGCCAATGGAAACCACATCCGGCATGCGGAAATTGGTGCGCACGCCGCCGATGGTAACCGCCACACTGGATTCCCGGGGGAAGCCGTTTTGGATGACGCCGAAATCGGTGGTGGTGCCCCCCACGTCAATGACGATGGCGTCACGCAGGTGGCTGAGGTAGCTGGCGCCCCGGATGGAGTTGGTGGGCCCGCAGGCCACAGTGAGGATGGGGTAGCGCCGGGCGTGCTCCATGGTCATGAGGGTTCCGTCGTTCTGGCTGAGGTATACGTCGGCGTTGGTGATGCCCTCGTCCTGAAGGCTCTGGGCAAATCCGTCGGTGAACCGCTCGGCCACCTTCCAGAGGGCGGCGTTGAGAATGGTGGCATTCTCCCGCTCGATGAGGCCCATGGAGCCGATCTCGCTGGAGATAGAGATGTGCACGTCCTCCCCCATGACCTCCCGGCAGAGCTGAGCCACCTCCAGTTCATGGTCGCTGCGCACGGTGGAAAATACGCCGGAGATGGCAATGGACTTGACCCCCTTCTCCTTCATGCGCAGGAAGAAGGCCCGGGTGGCCTCCACGTCCAGGGGGGCGAGCGGCTTGCCGTCGTATTCAAAGCCGCCGCCGATGACGGCGCTCTCCACACAGATGGCCCGGATATCGTCGGCCCAGTCCACCATGGGCGGGATGCCCAGAGTGGCGGGCGCGCCCAGGCGGAGGATGCCGATGGGGGCCAGGTTTTTGCGCTCCACGATGGCATTGGTGCACTGGGTAGTGCCCAGCATGGCCTGCCGGATCTGGCTCTTGTCTACGCCGGACACGGAGAGCACCGTGCGCAGGGCATCCAGGATACCGTCGTATATGTCGCCGGTGGTGGGGCACTTGATATCCGCGATAACGTTGCGATTTTCGTCTATGAGGACGGCATCGGTATTCGTACCGCCCACGTCGATACCCAGCTTATACATTGAGGCACACCTCCTTGCAGCGCTCCTCCAGGGGGATGTAATCGGTGTCCACGCCGAAGTAGCGGGGGCCCACCAGTTCGATGCCCGCCTCGCAGCGCCACATCTCGAAGCACTTAAGGCCCACCACCAGCACCCGCTTGCCGTACTTGAGGGCGTCGGTGGTGACGGGGGAGAAGGTCTCGGTGTCCACCAGACAAATGAGGTCGGGGACCGTGGCCACGATTTTTCCGTCCACCTCGGCGGTGAGATTCTCGTTCTGGAACTCCACCGCGGCGGTGCGTCCCTTGCACTCCCCGATGCCCTCCAGCAGCACCCGCCCAAAGTTAAAGCCGGAGCGGGTCTCCCGCAGCACGTCGGCGATCTTGCCCTTAAAGAGCTTGTAGCCCTCAGTGAACTCCAGGAAGTGCCGCTCCGGGTCCTGAGCGGTCTTGACGGTGCGGATGGCCGCGCCCAGCTGCTGGCTGCGGGTGACGATGCCGTGGACGCCGTAACGCTTCATCTGCGCGCCATTCATGGGGTAGAGGGAGACGGAGACCGAGCCGCCGCAGCTCATGGTGACCGAGCGGGCCAGCTCCTCCGTCCACTTGTTGGTGATGGTCTCAAAGATCACGCTGTTGCCCTTTTCGTCGGTGAGGGCCATAGGGGTGGCGCTGATTCCGCCGATGGTGAAGGTGACCATCTGCAGCTCGGGGAAGGCCCGGCCCATTCCGTCGGCATCCACCAGGGGCAGGCCCAGCCGGGCGGCCGCCGCGATGGGCAGCATGGAGTTCACACCGCCAGCCTCGATGGGCATGAAGGCGTAGATCTTCTGGCCGAAAAACCGGGAGACCATCTCGTAAAGCCGCTGGTACTCTCCGCCGCCGATGGCCTTCTCCGCCAGGACGGTAGGGGCTCCCATCATAGCGATGGGCACCACCAGGGCGTCGTCCGGCACTTCCTCCGCCTCCAACAGGGTGACCGGTCCGCAGTCCCGGATGGCGCCGATGGCCACCAGCTTGCCCACATAGGGGTCGCCGCCGCCGCCCGCGCCCAGCAGCGCCGCGCCGGTGGCGATGTCTTCTACTTCCGGAATGCCGATCTTGCGCAATGAAAACATCTCCTTTTTATCTGAGTGGTGGGGTCAAAAGCGAAGCGGCTCCCGCCGTTGGCTGCCCCCGATCGAGAAAGCTGCCCGCTCAGGCCTCCTTCTTGGGAAGGATGGCGGCCAAAATAACGTACAGAATCAGAGAGACCACGATGCCGTTGACGGGGCCCACCAGGAAGGTCTCCTTCAGGATGGGCATGGCCTCCGCCAGGGCGGGGAAGTTGGCAAAGGTACCGCCGGTGAAGCAGGCCACCAGCGCGCCGACCAGAAAGGCGATGAGTCCGGCGGCGGAGAAGCCAGGCCGGAAGCTGAAATTTTCCTTCTTCCCCTTGCCGGTGACCCAGTAGGCGGCGATGATGACGCCGGCCAGGGGCGGGATAAGGGCACTCATCAGGGACAAAAAGCCCTGGAAGGCGTTGAGCAGCCCGAAGGCGGCCAGCAGGGTACCGATGGCCCCCGCCACGCCGGTGGTGACCTTGAAGCGTTTCTCATCAAAGCCCAACAGATTGCTCAGGGCCAGGCCGCCGGAATAGGCGTTGGTGACGTTGGTGGTCCAGGTGGCCAGCACCAGGGCAACGAGACCCAGGATGGGCACCCCCAGGGACACCAGAATGGCGGAGATGTCGTACTGACCGGTGACGATGCTCATGAGGGCGCCGGTGAGCAGCATAAAAAGGCCGGCGGGCATGACGCCCACAATGGAGCTCTTCACCACATCCGCGCGGCTCTTAGCGAAGCGGCAGTAGTCCGCGGAGATGACGCCGCCCAGAGCGAAGGAGGCCACTACCATGGAGATGCCGTACACCAGGCCCATGGAGGTCTCGGGGGCATAGGCGGCGATGGCCGCTCCGCCGTCGTGGGCGACAATACCCGCGATGAGGCCGTAGAGGCAGACAATGACCAGCAGGGGCACCGCGATGTAGTTAAGCCACTTCAGGCCCTTGAATCCGGCGCAGGCAGTGGCGAGCATGATGACGCCCCAGACGATGGAGCTCACCGACACGAAGGCGGGGGTAACCTCCATCCCCAGCAGAGGGGCCACCATGGAGGCGAAGGCCTGACCGCAGGTGGCCGACTGAATCCCGAACCAGCCGATGCAGGCGATGGCGATGAGGGTGCTGATGACGTATCGCGCTCCCTTCTCCCCCAAGGCTCCCGAGGCCATGACCGCCACCGGCAGGCCCGTGTCGCAGGCCTGCATTCCGATGAAGATCATGTACAGACAGATCAGGCCGTAGCCGATGAGGATGGAGATCACGATCTCCATCAGCGACAGCCCGCCGCCGGTGAGAACGCCGCCGATCATCAGGCAGGGCACACAGATCATGCCGCCCGCCCACACCGCTGCGATGGACAGCCAACTCTGGCGCTGGCTCTCCTGCACTTCAAATCCGCTCAGTTTTTCCCTCATGGTTACACACACCCCGATTCCGAAAAATACGGCGAAAAGGCCGGGTCTGAGCGGCTTTTGCGCCGTTTGTTGCAGTATATCACTTTAACGCAGTATAGGGATACTGTCATGAAGGCAAAAAACAAGGTCCACCTCATTGTCCGAAGGGACAATGAGGTGGGCCTTTTCCGCATCACTTATTTGACATCAGGCGCCTTACGGCGCATGCTTTATAAAGTTCCAACAGCTCAGGCATCTTATCGACTCGGTGGCCAAGCAGGTCGGAAATACGATGAAGGCGGTATTTTACCGTGTTTTTATGGAGGTGCAGCAGCTGTGAGGTAAGGGTAACGCTCCTCTCTCCATCCAGCAGATAAACGCTCAGCGTCTCCGTCAGGTCCAGCTCCTCCCTGTCCTTTTGAACAGGAGCAATCACATCGAGGCAGGCGTCCAGCGCGGCCTCGCCTCCTTGTACGGCCAGGCGGCAGCTTCCGGAAAAGCGGATGTCACCCCAGGTGTAGCTGCGCCGCGTCGGGTAGATGCGCATGGCGTCTTGCAGGTTCTCGCGGAAATCCAGGTAGGCCGCGCGCACGTCTGCCGTGTTCTGGAGGCCCGAGCAGCGGCAGAGCACCACATCGGGCAGGGGCGCGGCCACCGTCTCCATGACCGCTGCGCTCAGGCGTTCGGCCTCCTGCTGGGTGTGGGGCGTGCCCATGAAGATGAGCAGCCGGCCATCATAAATGTCCATGATGAGCGAGCTGGAAAACCCTACAAAGCACTCGCGCAGCACGGGCACCAGGGCCCGGAACCGCTGCTCCGCGTCCTCCAGGCCAGTCTGGACGATCCACATCTCATGCAGCGAGGCCACGTCCACGCGGAAGATCTCAGCCAGCCGGCGCATTTTCAGCGGCTCGTCCTGCAAGATGGCCCGCACCAGCTCGTGGATGGCGATCTCTCCGTGGCTGCGACCCCAGATGTTGATGCAGATACGGGTGGCGTCCACCACCTGCCCCAGGGTGTCCGCGTCAAAAGGAAGCCCCGCCTTGATGAGCAGCAGCTCCATCTTCTGTCCACCATCCACGCCTAAGCTCACACGGTAGATGCGCGAGTCCGGAACGTAGGGACAGACCTCGCTGCCTCCGGACTGCGGGTAGCGCTGCATCCGCTTGAAGCCGTCGGTCACGTCCCCCTCTAATCCCCGGGGCCAGGTCACCAGGTTGAGGATACGGAAGGAGGCGTCGCACAGTAGCACAGAGGCCGAGACCCGGTCGCTGAGGATCTTCAGCGCCGTGTTGACCGTTTGAAGATGCTGGGGTAAGGCGGAGATACTTGCGAGAACATCCAGGACCACAGAGCTGCTCTGGGCCCGGTCCCGGCAGATACAGGCCATGACATCGCTGATGACCTCGCCGTAGCGGAGGGTGGCCTCTCCTTCCGGCATGGCAATGAGGACAAAGTCCAGCTCATCGGCCAGGGCAATGAGCTGCGGGTCAATGCGCGGGAGGTAGACGCCCACATAAAAGAGGATGAGCCCCACCTCTCCCCCCTGGGCCAGGCGGCGGATATTGGCCAGCTGCAGCGGCACATTGTCCACGCTGTTGAGAAAGCCGGTAATGACGATCTCGCTGCCGAAGAACTCCCCCTGGGGAAAGACCTCATCCACCAGAGCGCCGGGATCGGTGGACTCCAGCACGGAGATACTGGACACCACCTTGGAGAGGCCTCCCCGCCCCCCCACTACCTTCGCCTGGCTGAGAGAAGGCAGTTTCAAGAGCTGCTCCACCGTGACGCTCATGCTCGCACCTCCGTGTCAGGACACGCTGTCCCGTTGAAAATAAAAAAGTTGACAGATCCCCGAGGATCTGTCAACTTTTCTGGTTGCGGGAGTAGGACTTGAACCTACGACCTCCGGGTTATGAGTTCAAAATAACCTGTTTTTTATCGTTTTATAAAGTCCTATAAACTGTTGGCACACAAGGGTTTCAAGGCTTTCGTTGTTTGTATCGTTGCGTAAAATAGTTGATCTTTTCATAATGGAGTTGAATTTTTGTTGAACTAAAGGATGCTCTAAATTTTCATTAAAACGGTGTACCTAAATCCAGCGGGACAATAGGCAGAGGAGAAACAAATATTCCTATGTTCAACTTTGTGCTTTCTAAAGCTCGGTCAAGTTCCTCTTCTGTTGTAATCCCGTACTCAGTCCTAAGCCATTCTATGGCGATAGCGGTCTTCTCTTTGCTGCTCAAATAGATCCTTCCTTTCGCACAAAATATAGGCCGCCCTGCTCAGTTCGAGGGGGCGGTCATTCGCTCAAACAATGGCAGATCGGCAGGTGTCCAATTCTGTTCGGGATCGAGCACCATGATGGCGGTGATGTACTGCATCCCGTCGGACTGTTCTTCACGGTACTGAAAGTCAAGAATCAGGGAGGAAGGGTCCTCCCAATCCTGAGTGATCTTCAGCAGGTCCACCAGCTTCATAATTCCGGGGTGTCGGCCGGTGATATAATCCGCAATGGCTTTCGGGTTCATGTGATATATCGCCTTTTCCATGCTGTGTACCTCCTTCGGGTCATTCTATCCCCCGCGCCGGGAAGTCTCTGGATGTCAGGCTCACGCCGTCCTGGAGGCCCAGGCGGTAATAAAACTGCGCCTTCAGGTCGCCCAGCCGATCAACAGCTCGGTCAAGCTCCTCGGCGGCTTTCCGGTCCTTGAGCGGCTGCGCGGCAGCTTTATAGCGGGCAAAAGCCTCCTTGTAGGCGCTGCACTCTTCGAGAGGGGAAGCGCCTGTCCCCTCTTCCATCCTGGAGTAAAGAGCTTCTTTAATTGACTGGTAGAAATCCATGGTTTCCGTCCTTCCTGTATGTTCTCTGCTTCTCGCGGGTGATAGGTGCCCCGGCGGGATGGTGGCCCGCCGGGGGACAGGCTTCTCTCACGCCACACAGAAGCGGCGGGTGGTGGTGGTCTTCGTGAACCGCTCCACCAGTTCAGGGGCGGCAGCCTTCAGAGCCTTGCTGTCCAGTTTGGAGGAGGTCACCGGCTTCCAAGTGATCTTATACTCCCCGGCCCGCAGCTCCTCAGCCTCGCCCATGTGGGCCTTGATCTGATCTCTGATGGCCTCCGCCTCTGCCTGGGCTTCTTCAATCAACTGCTGAAGCTGGCGCAGCTCCCGAGCCTTTGCTTCGATCTCGTGAATACTCATGTTGTCCACCTTTCCGCCCCTCCTGGGGGCTTTTTGTTTTTGGGGGGAGCCCGGCGGCGGGGGGCGTTATGTGCGCCTCACGGGGTCGCCTTACCATATCCCTGTCCGCTCTTCTGTGGTGTTCTTGCTGTTACCCGTCCACCTTCGCCGG
>LBJMR02800__coassemble_441_pt1 | contig 29594 bp, 21 predicted proteins | sample LBJMR02800__metabat2_low_PE_006 | metagenome-assembled genome bin LBJMR02800 | reverse complement strand
AACTCCTCCGCCCCCAGCATGCAGGCGATGGCCACGTCCCGGCCGCTCATGAGCTTGCCGTCGGTCTCCAGCACCACCCGGGAGCGCAGGCCGTTTTGGATAAGGGTCTGGTGGGTCTCGGCCAGGCCCAGCTCCCAGGGCAGGCCCGCGTGGTGGATGGAGGTGCGCTGGGCCGCGCCGGTGCCGCCGTCATAGCCCGAGATGAGCACCACCTGGGCACCCGCCTTGGCCACGCCCGCGGCGATGGTGCCCACTCCCGCCTCGCTGACCAGCTTCACGCTGATGCGGGCGGCGCGGTTGGCGTTTTTCAGGTCGTAGATAAGCTCGGAGAGGTCCTCGATGGAGTAGATGTCGTGATGAGGCGGCGGCGAGATGAGAGACACGCCGGGCGTGGAGTGGCGGGTCCGGGCGATCCAGGGATAGACCTTCTTCCCGGGCAGGTGCCCGCCCTCGCCGGGCTTGGCGCCCTGGGCCAGCTTGATCTGGATCTCCTGGGCGGAGACCAGGTACTCGCTGGTGACTCCGAAGCGGCCGGAGGCCACCTGCTTGATAGCGGAGTTGCGAGCGCTGTCCCGCAGCCGGTCGGGCTCCTCGCCTCCCTCGCCGGAGTTGGACTTGCCCCCCAGCATGTTCATGGCCTGGGCCATGCACTCGTGGGCCTCCTGAGAGATGGAGCCGTAGCTCATGGCGCCGGTCTTGAATCGCTTTACGATCTCCTCCTCGCTCTCCACCTCCTTCAGGGGGATGGGGGTGTCCAGATAGCGCATCTCCATCAGACCTCGGAGGGTGTGGGGCTTGGTCTCGTCGTCCACCAGGGCGGAATACTGCTTGAACAGCCCGTAGTCTCCCCGCCGGGTGGCCTCCTGGAGCAGGTGGATGGTCTGGGGGTTATACATGTGGTCCTCCTGGCCCGCCCTGGCCTTGTGGGCGCCCAAGCTGTCCAGGGTGGGATCGGTGCCCAGTCCCAGGGGATCAAAGGCGCGGGAGTGGTTGCGGTCCACCAGGTCGGCGATCTCCTTGAGGCCGATGCCTCCCACCCGGGAGACCGTGTTGGTGAAGTAAGCGTCGATCACCTGGCGGTCGATGCCCACGGCCTCGAAAATCTGGGCCGACTGGTAGGACTGGAGGGTGGAGATGCCCATTTTGGAGGCGATCTTTACGATGCCGTGGAGCACCGCGTTGTTGTAGTCGTCCACGGCGGCGTAGTAGTCCTTGTCCAGAAGGCCGTCGGCGATGAGAGAATGAATGGTCTCATGGGCCAGGTAGGGGTTGATGGCCCGGGCGCCGTAGCCCAGCAGGGTGGCGAAGTGGTGCACCTCCCGGGGCTCGGCGGACTCCAGTACGATGGACACCGCCGTGCGCTTCCTGGTGCGCACCAGGTGCTGCTCGATGGCGGACACCGCCAGCAGGGACGGGATGGCCACATGGTTCTCATCCACTCCCCGGTCGGACAATATCACGATGTTGGCCCCGTGGCGATAAGCCCGGTCCACCGCCAGGAACAGCTGGTCCAGGGCCCGCTTGAGGGGGGTGTTCTTGTAGTGGAGGATGGACACCGTCTCCACGGTAAAGCCGGGGCGCTTCATGTTGCGGATCTTCATGAGGTCGGTGGAGGTGAGGATGGGGTTTCTCACCTGGAGGACCCGGCAGTTCTCCGGCCGCTCCTCCAGAAGGTTGCCGTCGTCGGCCAGGTAGACGGTGGTGTCGGTGACCACCTCTTCCCGGATGGCGTCGATGGGCGGGTTGGTCACCTGGGCAAAGAGCTGCTTGAAGTAGTTGAACAGGGGCTGGCCCTTGTCGTCCAGTACCGCCAGGGGAATGTCGATGCCCATTGCGGCGGTGGGCTCCGCGCCGGTGCGCGCCATGGGGAGGATGGTGTCCTTCACGTCCTCATAGGTGTAGCCGAAGGCCTTCTGGATGCGGGGCAGCTCGGCGGCGCTGTATGTCTCCACCCGGTGGTTGGGGATGGACAGGTCACGCAGGCGCACCAGCTCCCGGTCCAGCCACTCCCCATAGGGGGCGCGGTGGGCGTAGGTCTCCTTGAGCTCCTCGTCGCCGATGATACGGCCCCCCACCGTGTCCACCAGGAGCATCTTTCCGGGCTCCAGCCGGGATTTGCGCAGGATGCGCCCGGCCGGGATGTCCAGCACCCCCACCTCGGAAGAGAGGATGAGCCGGTGGTCGCTCGTCACATAGTAGCGGCTGGGACGCAGGCCGTTGCGGTCCAGCACCGCCCCCACCACGTCGCCGTCGGAGAAGAGGATGGAGGCCGGACCGTCCCAGGGCTCCATGAGGATACTGTAATACTCATAGAGATCCCGCTTGGCCCGGGAGACGGAGGCGTCATTGCGCCAGGGCTCGGGGATGGCCGCCATCACCGCCAGGGGCAGGTCCATTCCGCTCATGGTGAGAAATTCCAGGGTATTGTCCAGCATGGCCGAATCGGAGCCATCCGTGTTGACCACCGGCAGGACCTTGTCCATATCCGGGGCCAGGACGCGGGAGGACATGGTCTCCTCCCGGGCCAGCATCCGGTCGATGTTGCCCCGGATGGTGTTGATCTCCCCGTTGTGGGCAATGAGCCGGTTGGGATGGGCCCGCTCCCAGGAGGGGTTGGTGTTGGTGGAAAAACGGGAGTGGACCAGGGCGATGGCGCTCTGATAGTCGCTGTCCTGCAGGTCCAGGTAGAACCTGCGCAGCTGGCCCACCAGGAACATGCCCTTGTAGACGATGGTCCGGCTGGAAAGAGAGGCTACATAGGTCTCGTCCCCCGACTGCTCGAACACCCGCCGGGCCACATAGAGCCGCCGGTCAAAGTCCAGTCCCCGGCGCACCCCCTCCGGACGGCGCACAAAGCCCTGCTCGATCCAGGGCATCTTCTCCAGGGCCTTCTGACCCAGGATGCCCGGCTCCACCGGCACCGTGCGCCAGCCCAGAAATTCCATGCCCTCCTTGGCCACGATGATCTCAAACATCTTCTTGGCCTGGCTGCGCTTGAGGGTGTCCTGGGGGAAGAAGAACATTCCCACGCCGTAATCCCGCTCTTCTCCAAGCGTAAAGCCCAGTTCCTTGACAGCCTTCCGGAAGAATTTATGGGAGATCTGGAGCAGGATGCCCACACCGTCGCCGGTCTTGCCCTCGGCGTCCTTGCCCGCCCGGTGCTCCAGCTTCTCCACGATCTTCAGCGCGTCGTCCACCGTCTGGTGGCTCTTGCGGCCCTTGATGTCTACCACCGCGCCGATACCGCAGGCGTCGTGCTCAAAGGCCGGGTCATAGAGACCCCGGCGGCGATAGCCTTCCATTCTCTGCTCATTCATATGATTTTCCCCTCTCTTGGGTGAGATCGCCAAAAAAACGGGGCGCAGTTCTCCCGGCGTCATAGCACCGGGAGAGACCGCGCCCCATTGCACGTTCTCTTCAGATTTTTCAGAGGATCTTGCGGATGCGCTCCACCGCTTCCCGGGTGGCCTGGGCGTCGCCGAAGGCGGTCAGGCGGATATAGCCCTCGCCGCTGGGGCCGAAGCCGGCGCCGGGGGTAGTGACCACGCAGGCCTCATGCAGCAGGCGGTCGAAGAAGCCCCAGGAGTCCTTCCCGTCGGGGGTGCGGGCCCAGATGTAGGGGGCGTTGACGCCGCCGTACACCGTGAGCCCCGCGTCGGTGAGGCCCTGCTTGATGACCTTGGCGTTGTTGAGGTAGTAGGCGATGGTCTCCTTGATCTGCCGCTGGCCCTCGGGGGTGAACACCGCCTCGGCACCCCGCTGCACCACATAGGGTACGCCGTTGAACTTGGTGCCCTGGCGGCGGTTCCACAGAGCGTTGAGGCTGGCCCCGTCCCGCTTGAGGTCCTTGGGGATGATGGTATAGGCGCAGCGGGTACCGGTAAAGCCGGCGGTCTTGGAGAAGGAGCGGAACTCGATGGCGCACTCCCGGGCTCCCTCCACCTCAAAGATGCTGTGGGGGATGCCCGGCTCGGTGATGAAGGCCTCATAGGCCGAGTCGTAGAGGATCACGCTGCCGTGCTCATTGGCGTAGTCCACCCACACCTTGAGCTGCTCACGGGTGGCAGCGGCGCCGGTGGGGTTATTGGGGGAGCAGATGTAGATGAGGTCGGCCACCTTCCCCTTGGGCAGTTCGGGGAAGAAGCCGTTGTCCGCGGTGCAGGGCAGGTAGATGAGGTCGGTCCACTTCCCGTCCACATACTCCCCCGCCCGGCCGGCCATGGCGTTGGTATCCACATACACCGGGTAGACCGGGTCGCACACCGCCACCACGTTGTCCAGGCCGAAGATGTCCCCGATGTTGCCGCAGTCGCTCTTAGCGCCGTCGGAGACAAAGATCTCGTCGTCGGCCACCTCCACACCCAGGGCCTTATAGGAGTCCCGGATGGCAAAGCGCAGGAAGTCGTAGGCGCAGCAGGTCTCCTCGCAGTAGCCCCGGAAGGTCTCCTTGCGGCCCATCTCCTCCACGGCCTTGCGCATAGCCTCCACCACCACGGGGGCCAAGGGCTGCGTCACGTCGCCGATTCCCAGGCGGATGAGAGGCATGGGCGGATTCTCGGCGGAAAACGCCCTCACCCGGCGGCTAATCTCAGGGAAGAGATACCCACCGGGCAGTTTGAGAAAATTCTGATTGATACGGGCCATCGTTGGTCCTCCTTTTTCTTTAGTCGGGCAGCAGCCCCTCAAATACGGTCACAGCCGGACCGGTCATGTAGATATGGCCGTCGGATGGCTCCCAGCGGATCTCCAGGTCACCGCCGGGCAGCTCCACCACGGCGGCGCGCTGGGTGATGCCCGCCGCCGCCGAGGCCGCCAGCGCCGCGCAGGCACCGGTGCCGCAGGCTAAGGTCTCCCCGCTCCCCCGCTCCCACACCCGCAGGCGCAGCTTTGCGGGGCCCAGCACCTCCACAAACTCCGTGTTGGTGCGCTGGGGAAAGCTGGGGTGGCACTCAAAGCCGGGGCCCAGGGCCTTCAGGTCCAGGGCGGCGACCTGGGGAAAATAGGTCACCGCGTGGGGGTTGCCCATGGAGACCGGGATCACCCGGTACTCCCTGCCTCCAACGGCGATGGTGCGCTCCGGCGCGATGGCCGGCACACCCATGTCCACCGTCGCGGCGGACACCGTCCCGCCGGTAGTATGGAGCTCCACGGTGCGGACCCCTGCCAGGGTCTCCACCGTGAGGCTTTTCTTGTCCGTCATGCCCTTGTCGTAGACGTACTTCCCCACGCAGCGGATTCCGTTTCCGCACATCTCCCCCTCCGAGCCATCGGCGTTGAAGATGCGCATCCTGAAATCCGCCCTGCGGGACGGACAAATGCAGATCAGCCCGTCGCCCCCCACGCCGAAATGGCGGTCTGAAAGGCGCACGGCCAGCTCCGGCAGATCCGCCGGTGTCTCCTTCGTGCAGTCCAGATAGACATAGTCGTTTCCCAGACCATGCATCTTGGTAAACTGCATGAGGCCCTCCTGATCCATTGATTGAAATGAACAGGCCCCATCGGACGGCAGTCATTTTATTCTGTCGCCCGATGGGGCCATGACGACGTTGTCACACGCTATTTTCTTATCCGTCCAGGACCATCCTGGCGGTTTGAACCATCTTGGAGCCCGTGTCCATGCTCTTTTTCTGGAGGAAGCGGTGGGCCTGCTCCTCGCTCATGCCATGCCGGTCCATCAGCACGGCCTTGGCCTCTTCGATGATCGCCGCGTCCTCATCGCTGCGGCGGGGCCGGACGAAACGTTCCAGCCGGTGGCCGATCTGGGTGAGCATCCGCACTGACGCCACCAGGTCACTCTTTCCCACCGGCGAGGCCAGGGTGAAGATGTCTCCGTTTCCGCACAGGTCCAACAGGCTCTGGGGCGCCACCATCAGCATGGCACAGGAGATAGGCAGGTCGCTGAACAGCTCCTCCGCCGAGGCGTCGGCGAATTTATAGCCGCACACCACTGTGGTCACATTCTGTTTGTTCACCACCCGCTTGACCTCCGCCGCCGAACGGCAGAGGATGCAGGCTGAGACGCCGGCGCTCTCCAGGATCTCCTTGACCCGGTCGCTGCTCTTGGCGCTCTCAAAGGCAACGATCACTTTTTCCATTGCGTCTCTCACTCCCCGTTCATCCTGATTTCGGGAGCTGGATCAGAGACGGCAGGGCCGCCGCTGATCAATAGTTGATGATGTACTTCTCCCGCTCCCAGGAACTGACGCGGGTACGGTACTCATCCCACTCCTTCTCCTTGCCATGGATGAAGTTCTCCGCCACATGCTCGCCCAGGGTATCCAGAATGAGCTGGTCCTTCTGCAGGGCGTGCAGGGCCTCCTCCAGGGAGCCGGGCAGGCTCTCGATGCCGTTGGCCTCCCGGGTGGCCTGGTCCATGGCGAAGATGTTCTCGGTGATCTCAGGGGGCGGGGTCATACCCTTCTCGATGCCGTCCAGGCCGGCGGCCAGGCACACGGCAAAGGCCAGATACGGGTTGCAGGAGGGGTCGGGAGAGCGCAGCTCCACGCGGGTAGACTGGCCCCGGGAGGCAGGGATACGGATGAGGGCCGAGCGGTTGGAGGCAGACCAGGCCAGGTAGCAGGGGGCCTCGTAGCCGGGCACCAGGCGCTTGTAGGAGTTGACCAGCGGGTTGGTGACGGCGGCCATGCCCTTCACATGGTGCAGAAGTCCGGCGATGAAGGCATAGGCCTCCTTGGAAAGGCCCTTCTCCCCGTCGGGATCGTAGAAGACGTTCTTGCCGTGTTTGAACAGGGACATGTTGGTGTGCATGCCCGAGCCGTTGATGCCGTAGATGGGCTTGGGCATGAAGGTGGCGTGGAGGCCGTTTTTCTGGGCCAGGGTCTTGACCGCCAGCTTGAAGGTCATGATGTTGTCGGCGGCCTTCAGAGCGTCGGCGTACTTGAAGTCGATCTCGTGCTGGCCCTCGGCCACCTCGTGATGGCTGGCCTCGATCTCGTAGCCCATCTGCTCCAGGGCCAGGCAGATCTCCCGACGGGTGCCCTCGCCGTGGTCCAGGGGACCCAGGTCAAAGTAGCCGGCCTCGTCGTTGGTCTTGGTGGTGGGCTTGCCCTCTTCGTCGGTCTGGAAGAGGAAGAACTCGGCCTCGGGGCCCACGTTGAAGGCCTCATAGCCCATGTCGGCAGCCCGCTTGAGCACCCGCTTGAGCACGCCCCGGGGGTCGCCCACGAAGGGAGTGCCGTCGGGGTTATACACGTCGCAGATCAGCCGGGCCACCTTGCCGTGCTGGGGTCGCCAGGGGAAGACCACGAAAGAGTCCAGATCGGGATAGAGGTACTGGTCAGACTCGTGGATGCGGGTAAAGCCCTCGATGGAAGAGCCGTCGAACATGATCTGGTTGTTGACCGCCTTCTCGATCTGGGAGGCGGTGATGGCCACGTTCTTGAGCTGGCCGAAGATGTCGGTGAACTGGAGTCGGATGAACTCGATGTCCTCCTCCTTTACCATGCGGATGATGTCTTCCTTCGTATACGCCATAGCGGGTATCCCCTTTCCTGTTTTTCCCTGAAACAGCGAGAAGGCGCTCCGCCCATCTGGGTCGGAACGCCTTCGTTCTCAACTGATGGACCCAGTATACGGATTCTCCCGCCCGCTGTCAAGTGTTTTTGCAAATTCTTTTTATCTTTGTTGCAAATATCCCCGGGAGCGCCCGGAGAGCGCCCGGCCTTTATGCAACATTTCCTCTCGCGTCATGCACCTGCTGTGCTATGGCACCAGGACCACGGAGTCCTTGAGGAAATAATTGCTGATGGCGGTGTTCACCCAGTTGTCCGCGTCTTCAACGGCGTCGCTCCAGTAGAGCAGCCTCGGCCGCGCGGTGATGGGCGAGAGGACCACATTGCGCACCTCCATATCCTCATAGAGTACCCGGCGCGCGTCCATCTGGGCATCGTAGGCCGCCGCCGAGCCGTCGGAGAGCTCTCTCACCGCCTCCGCCGTGGTGAGCTCCCCCGCCCCAGCCGCCAGGACACAGCTCACCGCCAGAGCCGCGGCCAGCACGGCCGTCCAGACCGGGGCGGCGGCGGCGCTCAGCTTCTCATGGATGGCAAACCGCCGGCGCAGCCACCCCAGCAGGTAAAACTCCCACAGGAAGAGCAGCCACAGCCAGGAGAAGAATACCACGTTGCGCAGGCGCTCCGGCCCGGCGGTCCCTGCGGCAAAGAAGTGGGGGGTGTTCTGGGTGGCGTACACAAGAAAGGTAAAGGCCATGAACAGCGGCGGGAGACGAAAGCGCAGCTTCGTCCTCCCCGCCAGGCCGTAGAGCAGCGGCACGGCCAGGGCCATGGAGAGGGCCAGCACCGGGCTCATCCACGGTCCGAAGTCCTCCCGTGCCTGGCCGATGGCGCTGAGGATGGCCTCCACCGCCGGCATACCGGTGAGCTGGGCCTGCCGCCGGGCGTTGCCCGGGGCCAGGGCGCTGAGGGCGAAGCTCACCAGCATCACCAGGGTGACCACTGCGGCGCCCGGCAGCTTTTCCCGCCGCCAGACCAGGCAGGACAGGCACAACACCCCCAGCAGCACCGCCGTCAGAAGGGCGGTGGCGTAATTGCTGCCCCCCACAAAGACCGCCAGCACCACCCCGGAGGCCAGGGGCCAGACGCTCTGCCGCAGATCCTTGCTCAAAAGCAGGCGCAGCATCCGTTCGGCCAGCAGCAGCATGACCCCATAAGTAAAGGTATAGTACACCGAGCCGTTCCACCAGTAAAAGCTGTGGAGCGGGTCGGCCACCAGCTGTGCCGAGAGCAGGGTGAGGGCGCTCCCCGCTCCGATGGCCCAGCTCCCCGGCGCCCCGGCCATGCGGCAGATCAGGGTATGGGTGAGCTTAAAGGTGGAGAAGGCCAGCATACCCAGCATGACCACGGTGGTAAGCGCGTAGAGGTCCTCCCCCCACACCCCCGGCATCAGAGCCATGAGGGCGATGGCGGAGTAGGTCCCCTGCCAGCCGCCGTAATACCTGCGAATGAGGGCCCAGACGCCCCCCAGCACGGAGGTACCGTCCCGCAGCGCGGCGTGGGCGGCCACGCCGTAGGCGTAGTCGTCCGCCGAGGGGTGGGCATATAGCCCCAGCCACAGCATGGGCACCGCCGCCGCGATGAGCAAGACCAGCAGCAGCCACGGCAGATACCGCCGCCAGCGCCCCTGTCCTCCTGCCTCAGGCAACAAAGACCGCCTCACCTGATTTCTCCCCTCTCTCTTCCCGCCCCGGAGGGCGGGCATTTTCCTTTGCTCTAATTCTTTATTTTACCCTATCCCCGCGCCGGTTGTAAAGAAATATCTCCCCCCCTTGTATTTCATGCGGGAACGTGATAAACTATTCCCACAAAAGTATATAGGCGCTCCCGCCGCGCCATGCGGAAGGGGAAATGGGGTGAAAGGCCCCGCGAGTCGGTCACTGTGAAGCTCCCGCCAGGGAGATAAGTCAGGAAACCCGGGAGCGTCCTAGTTTCTGCCGGAACCGGAAGCTGTCTGCCGCACGCCCGCTGCCTTCCGCAGCGGGCGTTTTCCGTCCCGGCAGGAAGAACAGGAGGAGCACATGAACCGATTCAAACACAGCCTCGCCGCGCTCTCGCTGGCTCTCGCCCTGGTCCTGTCCCTGGCCGCCCCGGTCCGGGCCGCCCAGCCCTCCGATGGCCTGGAACAGGCTCTGGAGCAGGGCTGCTCCATCCTGCGCGCCGCGGTCAACCTCCCCCAGCCCGGCACCCTGGGCGGCGAGTGGACCGTGCTGGCTCTGACCCGGAGCACCCTGGCGGTGCCTCAGTCCTATCTGGAGTACTACTACACCCGGCTCTCCGAGCAGGTGACCCTGCTGGAGGGCGTGCTGGACAAGCGGCTTTACACCGAGTACAGCCGCACCGTCCTGGCTCTCACCGCCATCGGCGCCGACCCCACCGACGTGGCGGGCTACGACCTGCTCGCCCCTCTGGGCGACTTTGAGCAGGTGGTCTGGCAGGGTCTCAACGGCCCGGTCTGGGCCCTCCTCGCCCTGGACAGCGGAAGCTACGAGATGCCCGTGAACCCCTCCGCCCCGGTCCGGGCCACCCGGCAGCTCTATGTGGACGAGATCCTCTCCCGGCAGCTTGACTGCGGCGGCTGGAACCTGGGCGACCGGGGCGGGGACGGCGAGGCCGACGTGGACCTCACCGCCGGCGCCCTGCTGGCCCTTGCAAATTACCGCGATCAGCCGGCGGTGGCCCAGGCTGTGGAGCGGGGCCTTGACTGCCTGAGCGCCCTCCAGGCGGAGGACGGCAGCTTCCTCTACCGTGGCACCGCCAACGCCCCTACCATCGCCCAGGTGGTCATGGCCCTGTGCGCCCTGGGCGTGGAGATGACCGACAGCCGCTTTGTGAAAAACGGCTGCTCTCCCCTGGACGCCCTGCTCTCCTTCCAGCTCAGCGACGGCAGCTTCTGCTACACCGCCGGCAGCGAGACCGGCGACCTGCGCTCCACCGAGCAGGGGGTGTGCGCCCTGGGGGCCGCCCTCCGCTCGGCCAAGGGTGAAAGCGCCTTCTTCTCCATGAACGACACGCCCTACACCGTGCCCGCCACTGTCTCCGGCGGCCTGAGCGGCCGCCACCCCGATGTAAAGGTACTTCCCGTTACAAACCCCGATATTACGTTCACCGACATTGCCGGCCAGGACTGCCGCACGGCGGTGGAGGCTCTGGCCGCGCGTGGCGTGATCAGCGGCAAGGGCGGCGGTCTCTTCGCGCCCGACGACACCATGACCCGGGCGGAATTCGCCGCCATCGTGGTGGGGGCGCTGGGGCTCATTCCCCGGGAGAGCGACGTCTTTGCCGACGTATCCCCCTCCGCCTGGTACGCCCCCTATGTGGGCACCGCCTACGGCTACGGTCTCATCAACGGCAGAAGCGAGACCACCTTTGATCCCAAGGGCACCATCTCCATCCAGGAGGCGGCCACCCTGCTCTCCCGGGCCGCGGTGCTGTGCGGACTGGACACCGCCCTCACCGAAGAGGAGACCGCCGCGCTCCTCCCCGCCGGTGCGGACCTCTCCTCCTGGGCCAGGACCGGGACGGCCTTCTGCCTGCGTGAGGGGATCGTGGAGGCCGATCTCGTCCAGTCGTCGGCCCGGGAAAACGCTCTGCGCAGCCAGGTAGCCCAGATGGTCTACACGCTGCTGCTCCGCGCCCAGCTCATCTGACGGGGAGGCGCCATGGACCGAAAAAAGCTCTGGCTCCGGCTGGCCATATTGGCCGCCGCGGCGGCGGTGCTGGCTGCCGCCTTCTTCCTGGGGGACAGCGGCCCCACCGCGCCGCCCGCCCCTTCCGCCACGCCCACCGCGGCGCTGACCCAGCGGCCGGAGCCTTCCGAAGCTCCCGCCTCTTCTCCCGCTCTCACCCCCTCTCCCGCTGTCACGCCCACACCGGAGGAGAGCGGTGAAGCGCCCTCCCCCACTCCCACGGCCGTGCCTACACCCTCCCCCTCGTTGCCGCCTGCAGCGCAGCCCACCCCCTCAGCGGAGGAGGAGCCCGACGCCCTCACCTGCACCCTCTCCATCTCCTGCGCCACGGTGCTGGACAACCTGGCCGACCTGGAGGAAGACAAAATCGACCTCATCCCCGCTGACGGCTGGGTCCTCCCCCCCACCGAGGTGGAATGGGAGGAGGGCGAGAGCGCCTTCTCCCTTCTCCAGCGCGTCTGCCGTGAGGAGGGCATCCACCTGGAGTTCTCCTCCACCCCGCTCTACAACAGCGCCTATATCGAGGGCATCGGAAACCTCTACGAGTTCGACTGCGGTCCCCTTTCCGGCTGGACCTACCGGGTCAACGGTCAGTTCCCCGGCTTTGGCTGCTCCCAGTACCTGCTGGAGAGCGGGGATACGGTGGAGTTCCTTTACACCTGCGATCTGGGAGACGATGTGGGCGGCTACGCCGGCGTGGGATGACCTGTCCCCAGCCTGCGTGCCCTTTCTTCTCTCCTCCATACAAAAAGTGCCCGGCTCCCGCTTGATGCGGGAGCCGGGCATTCTTTTTCACTCTGCCTGTGTAGGCTCTGCCTTAATCCAGGACGATGGCGTTGACCGCCTCAATGAGGTCCACCACGGCGCTGCGCGCCACCAGGGAGACCGTCTCGCCGTCTACCACGGCTAGACAGGTACTGCCGTCATACCGGTAAAGGGTGACGTCCACGGTGGGCGTTCCCTCCAGGTCCAGGGTGAGCGTCAGGGAGATCTCCTCCTTCTGGGTGGGCGCTTCATCGGTGAAGCTGTCGGCGCTCAGACCCTCCAGGGCGGAGACCAGGTCGCCGCTGTCGATCTCCTCCTCGCCCAGGAGGAAGACCCGCTCGTCGTCCTCTCCCTGGACTGTGAGGGTGTAGGTCTCGCCCTCCAGGGTGATGTCCAGGGCCGTCACATTCTCCAGGTCGGCGGGGATGACCTCCCGGTGGCGCAGGTCATCGGAGGAAGCCGCCATCAGGGTCAGATACTCCTCCCCGGAGATCTGGTAGGGGATCTGGGAGTCCCCCACCCGGGCGTAGGCGGTGATGGCATCGGCATTCTCCTCCTCGCCGTCCTCCGCCCCCGCCGCCTGCTCCGGATCCCGGCTGATGTGAAGGACCAGGGTGTCCGAGAGGCTCTCTCCGTCCTCATCCTCCCAGGTGTAGTCCACCGAAATGGTCAGCTCCGGCTCATCAAGGCCGCACTGGGCCACCTCATCCTCCGTGGCGTTGTAGGTCACATAGTCCTCAAGGTCCAGGCCCGAAATGGCGGAGAGGTAGTCCTCCACCAGGTCGGTGTCCAGAGGCAGCGTCCCGCCGCTCAGCTGCGCGAAGTAGACGTCCTGGGCGCGGTAGGTGTTCTGCCCCTCTTCTTCATAGGTGATGGAGTAGTCCTGCTCCCCGGAGAAGGTGATGGCACTCACCTGCCGGAGTTCCGGCAGGGCATCGTGGAGGATGAGCCCACTGAGCTGGGTGGAGTAGAGGTCCACCGGGTCGTCCTCCACCAGGTAGACGTTGCCGTCACCCAGGGAGAGATAGCGCTGGGAGTCCATGGCGCTGAAATCCCCCAGGGTGATCTCCCAGGTCTGCTCCCCGTCGGAGAGGGTAATGGTGCATATGGGGTCAGAGAGACCATACTGGCCGTAGTCCTCCACGTCCTCGATGATAAAGGCGGCGCTCAGGGCCTCAAAGGGAGCGAGCAGCGCCTCGATCTCCCCTTCATCCACCGGGAAGGCCGAGTCGGCATCATAGCTCCAGCCATCCTCCCCCTTCTGGAAGGAGAAGCTCTGGTCGTTGTACTCCCAGGAGAGGGTCTGCACCGACTGCACGGGGATCTCCAGGACCACCTGGCCGCTGACGCTGATCTGCTCCTTGTACTCCTCATACCGGCTCACGGCGAAGGTCACCGCGCACACGACGACCAGGGCCAGGAGCAGAATCCCGATTCGTTTATACCGCTTCATCGCGCACCCTCCTTCTGCCCAGCACCACGCTGATGCCCACGCCCAGGTAGAGCAGCGGGATCACGCCGATCAGGGTCACCTTCAGAAGCGACGAGGTGGAGCCGCTGATGGTCAGGTAATTATAGTTCAGGGACTTGCTGCGGATGGCCATGCTCTCGCTCTCCCCGATGAGAGAGGCCATGGCGTTCATGGTCAGGTTCACGTTGGCGCCGGAGGAATAGGCGTTGTAGGCGTCGCTGAGGTAGGTGGAGGAGGCAAACCAGATCATCTCCCCGCCGCCCGCCGTCTCCACCGAGACCGCCAGGGCGAAGGGACCGTCGATGTCCCCCTCCTCCTTTTCATAGGTGCTCATGCCATAGCCGGCCAGCTTGCTGAAGGCCGCGTCCGAGGTGGTGAGCAGCTCGGTCACCGTGGCACTTCCTGCATTCCCCGACACCGTGAGGCCCTGGGCGATGGTGAAGATGGGATAGTAGTGCTCTTCAATGAGGGAATCGGTGATCTCATCCGAGGCCATGTCCGGCATCAGGGCCCAGGGGGTCTGGAAGGCGTAGTGGTCCCGGTCGCCCTCGATGACCACGCCCTCATTGACGGTCACGCCGTAGTCTGCGAGGAGGCTGTTAAGGTTGTCCAGGGAGCCCTCTTCGATGGGCCCGGCCATGACCAGCAGCTTCCCGCCCCCCTCGATATAGTCGCTGAGCATCTCCTTCTCCTCCTGGGAGATGTCGCTGGAGGGGCCGTAGATCATCAGGCAGTCAGCCTCCTCGGGCACGGCGTCCGCCGTCAGCAGGGAGAAGCTCTGGACCTGGATGTTGTCTTTTGTAAGCTGATCGCTGAAGGTGGTGGGCAGCTCCTGCTCCCCGTGGCCCTCCAGCACATAGAGCGCTGGCAGGTCCTCACTGACCACATAGTCGATGGCCGAGGTGATGGCCCCCTCGCCGTCGAAGGAGTCGGCGTAGGTGACGTAGCTGTAAAGGTCGGTCTCGAAGAGGTAGATGTCGTCGTAGGCAATATAGCGGCTGCGGTCTCCGCACTCCACCACCAGGCTGTTGTTGGCCACCGTCTCGTCGGTGTACTGCTGGGCGAAGGTGGGATAGACGTCCGGGTTGCGCTTCAATACGGTGATGTGCTTGGAGAGGCTCTCATACTTGCCCAGCAGGTTCTCCAGGATGGAGTCCTCCTCGCCGGACTGGACGATCCAATAGATGGTCACGTCCTCCTCCAGCGCATTGAGTACCACTTTGGTGTTGCTGGTGACGGAGTAAAGCTGGGCGGCGCTGATGTCGTACTTGGTGAGGGTGGTGGGCAGGGCGGAGGCCAGGATATTCACCACCACCAGCAGCGCCAGGACCACGGCGGTGATCACCAGGGAATAGGAACCGCCATGGAAGGCCACCCGGCTGCTCGACCCGCCGTCCCGCTTGGAAAGGAGTTTTGGCGTTTTCATCAGTTATACCTCCTTTTTTCCAGGGACTGGACCGAGAGGAAGAGGAAAAAGACCACCACCGACAGGTAGTAGACGATGGCCGTCATGTCGAAGACCCCGTTGACAAACACGTCAAACCGCTCGAAGAGGGACAGGGTGGTCATGATCTCCGGCAGCAGTCCTTCCAAAGCGGTGCCGTTCCAGAAGAAGAACACCAGCAGCGCCACGGCCAGGGCAAAGCTCACCCAGTAGGCCAGGTTGCCGTTGCCGGTCAGGTGGCGGATCAGAGCCCCCAGGGCCACGATGAGCACCAGCAGCACCACCAGGGTGCCGAAGGAGGTGGAGGAGACATACTCAGAGAGGCTCACGCTGAAATAATTGAACAATATCACCGCGATACCCACGCCCGCCGCCAGGCCCTGGTTATCCGTGAGGGAGGAGAGGAACACCCCCAGGGCAATGAGCGCCGCGCCCATGATGAAAAAGGCCAGGATGGAGCCGTAGGCCGTGAGCAGATAGACATCGCCGAACTGGGCGAAGATCAGCGGGTAGACGGCGATCACCGCCAGCGGGATCAAGTAAAGAATGAGCAGGGCCAGGTATTTGCCCAGCACCACCTGGGTGGTGGTGACGGGCAGGGAGTAGAGCAGTTGGTCGGTCTTCTGCTTGCGCTCCTCGGCGATGCAGCGCATGGTCAGGATGGGCACGATGACCACAAAGATAAGCTCGGCAAAGCCCAGGACGTATTCAAAGTTGCTCACCGCCGCCTCAATGTTGTAGAGCATGGCGCCGATGCCGATGAAGGCCAGCAGAAAGGCCCCGAAGACATAGGCGGTCAGAGAGTGGAAATAGCTTCTCAGCTCGTGCTTCAAGATGGCGCTCATGCCGGCTCCTCCTCCTTGTTCTCAGCGCTGCCGCCCTGGTCCTTCTCGGTAAGCTCCAGGAAGACGTCCTCCAGGTTGGCTTTCTTGAGATTCATCTCCAGCAGGGCGGTCCCCCGGCGGGCAAAGGCAAAGAAGATGTCCCTGGAAATGTCGTGGATGTCGGTCTGGTCGGTCTTGAGACACACCGCCACCCGCTCGCCGCCTTCCGCGTGGAAGTCGGCCTGGGTGATGTGCTCCAGGGGCTCCAGGATCTCCCGTGCCTCCTTTTCCCCCGTCTCCGCGATGAGATTGATCTCGCTGGGAGAGAGCAGCTGCCGCTCCAGGTCCCCCGGACGGCCAAAAGCCACCAGCTTTCCCCGGGAGATGATGAGGATCTCCTCGCAGATGGTCTGGACCTCGGAGAGGATGTGGGAGCTGAGGATGACCGTATGGCTCCGGCCCAGGTCCCGGATCAGCTCCCGGATCTCCACGATCTGGATGGGGTCAAGGCCCACGGTGGGCTCGTCCAGAATGATGACCCGGGGCGAGCCCATCAGCGCCTGGGCGATCCCCACGCGCTGCCTGTATCCCTTGGAGAGCTGGGAAATGCGCCGGCTGCGCATCTGGGTGATCCGGGTCTGTTCCATCACCTCGTCGATCTGGCGCTTGAGCTCCGCGCCGTGCACCCCCTTGGTCTCCCCTACAAAGCGCAGGTATTCCACCGGCGTCTCGTTCATATAGAGGGGCGGCTGCTCCGGCAGATAGCCGATGAGCCGCTTTGCCTTCATGGGCTCTTCAAAAATATCATAGCCCTCGATGCGAACATGTCCCTCCGTGGCCGAGAGACAGCCCGTCATGATGTTCATGGTGGTGGATTTCCCGGCGCCGTTCGGCCCCAAAAAGCCGTAGACCGCCCCTTCCCCGACCTCAAAGGAGAGGTCCTCCACCGCCTTGAAATCGCCATAGCACTTTGTCAGATGTTCCACTGTGATCATGGTCGACCTCCTTGTTGCACGCTCCGCCGTGCGCGGAGCTTTTCTCGCAGGCCATTATAACCGTGCCCGCTGAAACCACGCTGAAACAGGGCGCAAAAAAGGCGAAGGCCCCCCGGCCTTCGCCTGAGACTGTCGAAAAAGGCCTTCGGCCTTTTCCGACAAAAGGCTGCATGACGGATAGGGTTCGATTTCTTACGAAATTGTCACCCCATCCGTCATGAGAAGTGTCATTCCAAGGCACATGTCCTTGGAAATGACAGATTTTAATCTTATTCCGCCGCGTGCGCGCGCCGGAACTCTGCGAAGCTTCCCTGCGGGGGATTTTTTGACAGGCTGAGGTAAGTCGCTCGCGATCTTCATCTTTTTTGCTTCTCACGCGCAGGGCAGCTCCACAAAAAAGCTGTTTTCCTCGTTCTTGCTCTCCGCCCAGATCCGCCCCCGGTGCTGCGTGACGATGCTCTGCGCAATGGACAGTCCCAGTCCAAAGCTGCCGTTTCGGCTGCGGGCGGGGTCACAGCGGTAAAAGCGCTTGAAAATATTCTCCAGATCCTCCGGCGCGATGGGCTCCCCCTGGTTCGCCACCGTCAGCAGGCAGCGGTTTCTCCCCTTGCGCTCCAGGGTCATCCGCACCGCTCCGCCCGGCGAGGCGTACTTGAGCGCGTTGTCCAGCAGGATCTCCACCACCTGGCGGAGGGAGGCCTCATCCCCACAGACCTGGATTTCGTCGGCGATGCCGGAGGTCAGGGACTGCCCTCTCTCATAGAACACCGCCTCAAAGGGCAGCGCCGCCTGCGCCACCACCGCGCTCAGGTTCACTCTGCCAAAAACGCTCTTGGTCTGGGCGCCCTCCGAGCGGGCCAACTCCAGCATCTGCTCAATCAGCCCTTTCATCTGCCGGGACATGGTGAGGATGCCCGCCAAAAAGGTTTTGCGCTTTTCCTCGTCATAGGCGGGGTCCTGGAGCAGCTCGGCGCTGGTCATGATCACGGTCAGCGGGGTCTTGAGCTCATGGGAGGCCGCCGCCACAAACTGTCCCTGCTGCGTCCACGCCCGTTCCACCGGGCGTACCGCCCATTTGGACAGTAGGATGCTCACAACCAGAAAGGCCAGAAAGCTCACCGCCCCGATCAGCACGCAGGTCTTCACCAGCCCGTTGAGGGTGGCCTGCTCGCTGGAGATGTCGGCAAAGACCAGGCACCGCCCGGCGGGCGTGTCAAGGCGGTAGTACCGCAGGTCGTACTCCTCGATCACCCCCAGGCGCTTGGCGGAGAACATGGCCTGGTCGATGAGGGTGTTCAGAAAGGCGTCGTCCGAGAGGTCGTAATAGCCGCCGCCGGTGGAGACCACGTCGCCGTATGGACTGAGGTGCAGCGTAAAGAAGGGCAGCCGCACCTCCCCCTGCTGCTCCCCCGGCCCCCGGAGCTGGAGGGGCTGGGTGGCCAGGTCCTGCATCATACGGATGCTCTCCTGCTCCAGATCCGCGCTGGTAAAGTAAAGCACCATGCCCAGGATGACTCCCAGCATGATGGAGACGATGGCCATATTGACCAGTACAAATTTAACACGCAGCTTTCGGATCATTCCCGCACACCTCCAAATGGTATCCAAGCCTGCGTCTGGCCTCGATACGCACATCGGAGCCGATGCTCATCAGCTTTTTGCGCAGAAATCCGATGTAGACCTCCACATGGTTTTCCACCGCCTCCGAGTCAAAGCCCCACACGTTTTCCAGTATGGACTCCTTGGACAGGTTTCGCTCTCCGCTGCGCAGCAGCAGACGCATGATGTCAAATTCCCGGGCGGAGAGCCGCACCTCCCCGCCGGCGGCGCGGAGGGTGGCCGAAGAGAGATCCAGCACCGTATTGCCGAAGGAGAGTTCGTCCACCTGCTCCCCCTGCCTGCGCAGCAGGGCGTTGACGCAGGCCAGCAACTCCCGGGTGTCGAAGGGTTTGGTGAGGTAGTAGTCCGCGCCGGCGTTGAGCCCGGTGACCCGGTCCTCCAGCGCCGAGCGGGCGGTGAGCATGAGGATGGGGGTGCCCACCCGTTCGGACCGAATCCGCCTGGCCACCTGATAGCCATCCTTCCCCGGTAGCATCACGTCCAGGATCAGCAGGTCATAGACGCCCAGGCGGGCGTACGCCTCTCCCGCCTCCCCGTCATAGACGGTATCCACTCCAAAGCCCTTGCTTTTGAGAAAGGCTGCCACAGTATCGGCCAGCAGCTTCTCATCCTCCACCACCAGGATCCTCACGGCCATTCCCCCGCTTTTTATCACTTTATCATACTCCGCGTTCCTGAACTGACGCTGAAAACGGCCGCGGAGAGGGCCTGTCTGGCCGTATTTTATTGTATCGGGCAGTTATGAGAAAACTGTGAGTGGGATTTGAACAAATTATAAAAGCGTACTGTGACAATATCACGGAAGGCCGCCGTCCAAGGGGGTATACTAAGCCCATAACAAGTCAAAGGGAACCGGCTCCGGTATCCCCGGCGCCAGAGAAAGGAGTTTTTCACATGTCCGTGCTCAATATCACCAACTCGAATTTCCAGGAAGAGGTCCTTCACTCCGACAAGCCCGTCCTGCTGGACTTCTGGGCCCCCTGGTGCGGCCCCTGCCGCATGGTGGGCCCTGTTGTAGAGGAGATCGCCCAGGAGCGGTCCGACATCAAGGTGGGCAAGGTCAACGTGGATGAGCAGCCCCAGCTGGCCGCCCAGTTCCAGATCATGAGCATCCCCACCCTGCTGGTCTTCCGGGACGGCAAGCTGGTCAACCAGATGGTGGGTGCCCGCCCCAAGGCCCAGATCCTCTCCATGCTGTGATACACAAAAAAGCGGACGCCATGAAAAATTCATGGCGTCCGCTTTTTGCTTTTGGACCCGCTTTGAAATCAGCCCGCAAGGGCCCGAAGGCCCTCCATATCTGTGATGCGCACACTGCCCCGGGCCAGCTCCACCAGCCCCTCCCCCTGGAAATAGCGCAGCATCCGGGTGACCACCTCCCGGGGGTTGCCCAGGTGGTGCCCGATGGCCTCATGGGTGATTTTCAGCACATCGCTCCCCTCCAGGGCCGCCTCCTCCAGCAGAAAGGCGGCCAGGCGCTTGTCGAAGCTCTTCCAGAGGATCTGCTCCATACGCCACATCACCTCGGAAAACCGGTCGGCCATCAGTTCGTTGGTATAATTGGCCACCGCGGGCAGCCGCTCCATCAGGTCCTTGTACACCTCGGGCCGGATCACCCAGAAGGCGGTGTCCTTCTCCGCCTCAATGGCGATGTCAAACTGGATGCTGCGCAGCATGCAGGACGCGGAGAACAGGCAGATGTCCCGCTCAAACAGGCGGTAGAGGGTGATCTCCCGTCCCTCCTCCGAAAGGATATAGGCCCGCAGCTGCCCCGAAACCACCGCCAGCAGCCCGGTGCATCGGCCATCCGGGCCGTGGATCACGGTCCCCTTCTCCACGGTGCGCAGCGCGGCGGCATGCACAAGCTGCTGCCGCTGCTGTTCGGACAGTGTATCCCAGAACGGCAGGCAGTCGGAAAGTTCCATTCTCATCCCTCCCTGTGGATTCAGTATGGAAGCTGCGGCGGCGGATGTCAACCAGAAGATGGACCTTCTCACTCCACCAGGCCGTATTTCACCTTGATCCGGTCCAGCTTCTCCAGCATGGGCTCCGCGCCCACCCACAAAAAGAGCCATGTGGCGGCGGCCTGGATGCAGTCAAAGGGGAAGCCGGAGACATAATAAGCCGCCAGCACCTTCCAGTTCAGCTCCCCCGCCCACAAGAGCGCGGCGGCGGGGTTCATGATGCCGCCATAGATCAAAATAGCGCACAGGGCGCCGAACACCCCCAGCGCCCCCCGGGTGCGGCGCAGCCATCCTTTTCGGAAGAGCACTCCGGAGAGAAAGCCGATGATTCCCATGGCGAACATCTGCCAGGGCGTCCAGGGGCCCTGGGCGTAGAGTACGTTGGAGGCCAGCATGGTCATGGCCCCCACCAGAAAGCCGGTCTCGCCGCCGAAGGCCACACCGGCCACGATGGTCAGCGCCATCACCGGCTTGAACTGGGGCAGCATGAAGAAAACCGCCCGCCCCGCCACCGCCAGGGCGCACAGTACCGCGATCACAATAAGCTCCCTGGCCTGGGGCCTGCGGCCCTCAAAAACCAGGAAGAAGGGTAGCATGGTCTCCAGCAGGATGAGCAGGGCGATAAAGTAATACTTCCTGCCGTCCAGATAGTAGATCCCCACAAACAGCGTGAGTGGGATGAGCAACACGATGAGGACCGCCGCCACCAGGGTCCGCCTGGTGAGCTTTCGCTTTGCCCGGGGCTGCTGCTGCATATAGTCCGGCCTGTGGGAGCGCCGCGTCACACAGGCGGCAAAGACCAGCAGGCACGCCACCAAAAGCACATACACGCCGGGCAGCCCCTCGCTCAGGGGCCGCACCCCCTCCTGGGAGATGAGGGCGGTGAGGTCCGTAACACTCAGCACCTGCGCCAGCAGCACGGCGGCCCCCACGCCGGACGCCGCCGCCAGCAGCTTGCGCCACAGCGGCAGCTTTTCCGGCCTCGCCGCGGCGCTCTCCGGCCTGGGCGCGGGCAGGGGCGGAATATCCTCCGGCAGCTCCGGCGGCGCGGGCAGTTCTCCGCCGCATACCGCCATCACGTCCTCCGGCGTCACCGTCTGGGGGCAGAGCATCCGGGCCATGCGGTTTGCCGAGGTGGTGTAGAAGCTGTTGCCGGAGAAGAAGGCCCTGGGCGCCGCCTCGGTGACGATGGCGCCGTCGAAAAACAGGGCGCAGCGGTGGGCGTGGGCCGCGCAGAACTCAATGTCATGGCTGACCATGACAATGGCCACCCCCCGCTTCAAAAGCACCCGCAGGATCTGGGCGAAGCTCTCCTTGAACTCCGCGTCCAGGCCCTTGGTGGGCTCGTCCATCAGCAGTATGTCGGGGTCCAGCAGCAGCACCTTGGCCAGGGCGGTGCGCTGCTGCTCCCCGCCGGAGAGGTCGTAGGGATGCCGGTCCAGCAGCCCCTCCAGGCGACACAGCGCGGTCACATGGGCTACCCGCGCCTCCCGCTCCGCAGCCGGCGCGCCGCCATCCCGGAGAAGCTCAAAAAGGTCCTCCCGCACGGTCTTTTTCACAAACAGCGTCTGGGGATTCTGGGGCAGCACGCCGATACGGCCCACCCGGCGCACCTGGCCCCGGTGGGGCGTCAGAAGCCCGGCCAGCAGCTTGAGCGAGGTGGTCTTGCCCGTGCCGTTGCCGCCCAGCAGAGCCAAAAGCTCCCCTTTTCCCACGGACAGGGTGAGCCCGCGCACCACGTCCTCCCCGTCCTTCTCATATCGAAACCACAGCTCTTCCGCCGCGATGGCCGTCTCGCCGGAGGGGGCGGCCACCCGCTCCGGCGGCAGCGCCCGGAGGGGATGCCCGGAGGCCCAGGCACTCAGCCAGTCCCGGCCCTCTCGCACCGTGACGGGACAGGGTCCGCCGTCACGGACGGACGCCCAGATCCGCATGGCCGTAGGCATGGCCAGGAACATGCCGTGGCCTGCCTCCCGCAGTCGCTCCCCCACCTGCCCCGGCGTGCCGGTACACAGAAGCCGCCCCCCGTCCAGCACCGCCACCTGGGTGGCCAGGGGAAAAGCGTCCTCCAGCCGGTGCTCGGTGAGGATGACCGTGGTGCCCAGCTCCCGGTTGATCCGGCCCAGGGTGGAGAGAAATTCCGAGGCGGCGATGGGGTCCAGCTGGGAGGTGGGCTCGTCCAGAATCAGCACATCAGGCTGCATGGCCATCACCGAGGCCAGATTCAAAAGCTGCTTCTGCCCGCCGGAGAGATCAGCTACATTTTTATAAAACCACCCCTCGATGCCGAAAAAGGAGGCCATCTCCGCCACTCTGCGGCGGATGGTGGGGGTGTCGCAGCCCAGGCTCTCCAGGCCGAAGGCCAGCTCATGCCATACCTTGTCGGTGACGATCTGGTTCTCCGGACTCTGCCCCACGAAGCCCATGCGGCGGCTCTGCTCCCGCTGCTCCAGGGCGCTCAGCTCCACGCCCTCCATCGTCACGCTGCCGCTTCCGCGCCCGTGGGGGGCCAAGGCCGGCTTGAGGTGGCGCAGCAGCGTGCTCTTCCCGCAGCCCGAGGGCCCGCACAGCACCCAGAAGGCCCCCCGCTCCACCGTGAGCGTCACATCCCGCAGAGCTGCGTCCTCCTGCTCGGGATAAAAGAAGGTCAGGTGGTCTATATGCAAAAACGGCGTATGTTCCACAAAAAATCCTCCTTGGCCCGCTCCTATGGGCTTCACGCCTGGGAACAGGTCCTATCCTGCCCGGCCTCCCGGCGCTTCCAGCGCCTATCCTCCCGGAGGTCCAAAAACACCGGCGTCAGGCACAGCGCCAGGTACACCAGCTGGAAGCTGACGGTAAACGGCGTCCAGGGCGCGCCCTTGACCGCGGGGTAATAGCGCCAGGCAAAGCCCCCCGTCGCCCAGCCCGCGCAGACGTAGACCCCGCAGAAGCAAAGCCACGCCAGTGCCTGCCGGTCCCGCTCTGTAAAGCGGTAGATGGAAAAGGCCGTGCGCCCCGGTAGGCCGTAGCCCCGGCTTTTCATGCTGTCCGCCGTCTCAATGGCATTTTCCAGCGCCCAGGTCACCATAATGGACAGGATGGTGACCGCATTGCGGACCCGCCGCAGCACGCTCCCGCCGGATACGTCCCGGCCCACACAGCGCTGGGCCTCCGCCACCGTGTGGAGCTGGGCCTTGAACCGGGGCACAAAGCGCAGCGTCATGGACAGCACCAGGGAGAGCGACGGGATGGCCCGGCCGAAGAGATAGACGAACTTGTCCGAAGTCATGACCGCCGTATAGCAGGAAAACCACAAGATCACCGTGGCCAGCATGGCCCCCGCGGCGGCTCCGTAGAGGATGCTCTCCAGGGTCAGCGGATTTCCCGAAGGGAGATAGGCAAGCATGGTGACGCCCTGGTGATTGAAGGCCGGGTTTATCACGGCCGCCAGCACCGCCATGGGCAGCAGATACAAAAGCTGGAACCGCAGGGCCTTGGGGCCATTGAGATACCGGTTGTAGCAGGCGGCGCACGCCAGAGAGAAAATCAGGCTGACCGGGTGCAGAAAAAACATGGAAAAGACCAGCACCAGGGCAAAGTAAAGGAAATTGACCATGGGATGGTAGCTTGAAAAGGTATCTCTCCCCGGCATTTCGCCGCCTCCTCTCTTGTTTTCTCCTGCCCTCAGCCGTCCAGGGCGTCGTCCCTGCCCACGTCCGCCCCCAGCTCGCAGGTATAGACCCAGCAGATCACGTCGCCGTCCCGGAGCTGGTATCGGGAGCAGCCGTAATTGGGAAACCAGCCGTTGACCTCATACATCCAGCCGGACAGCTCGCCGCAGTCAAACTCATACAGGTTATGGATGCCCTCTATATAGGCAGAATTATACATGGGTGTGTTTTCAAATTCCAGATGAATTTTCTGCTGCTTGCAGGTGCGCTGAAGGACGTTGAACACGCTCTCCCCTTCGTAGAAGGTGACCTCCACCGGCGCAAGGACCCAGCCGTCCTCCGGCACCAGCTCCGCCTTTTCCTCGTCCAGCCAGTCCATATGGTCCAGGATGGAGGCGCAGGAGATGGAGATGGTGCAGGTGTAGGCCGTGTCGGAGATCACCGCGTCCTGGGGCTCTACCGGCAGCGGTTTCCCTTCCGGCACAGTATCTGTAAGGTATTTGTCCTTCTCAGCATCGCCGTCCCCTTCCACGGCCTGGGATGGCGTCTCTTCCCCGCCGGCGCTCTGTGTCCCGGCGCTTTCCTTCTCTTCCGGGCCGCTCTGCTCGGCCTGCTCGGCACCCGGCGCCTGCGTCCGCTCCGCCTCGATGCTGGGGGACGGCTCCGCCGGCGTCCCCGGGCTTTCCTCGGGAGTCGGGAGCGCGCTCTCCTCCGCCGCCTGCGGTTTTCCGCTCTCCGCAGGCTCAAGGGTCTGCTGCGGCATCTGGCTGTGACTGACCGACGCACTTCCCCCGTCCTCCGGCACGGTCCAGCCCTGCAAGCCGGGGGCGTCGCCGCCGTACCAGAAAGCGGCGGCCAGCACGGCCACGGCTATGACGGGAAGGATGACCTTCCACTTATGTCTCTTCCACCACACAGGCTGCCCCTCTCTTCCGTCACAGCAGCTCTGCCGCGCAGAGCAGGCCGTAGATCATCTGCGCCACCTCACAGCGGCGGACGGCCTCCCCGCCCCGGATCTCCAGCGCGCCGTCATCCAGAATCCCCGCCTGATAGCAAAACGCCAGCCCCTCCCGGGCCCACTGGGCCGTTTTTACATAGTCACCAAACTGGGCCAGTGTATCGCGGACGCTGCCGCTGTCCAGCTCGGTATCCATCCCGCAGAGCGCGGCCGCCCGGGCCACCAGGACCGCGGCCTCCTGTCGCGTGATGGTCCCGCCCGGGTCAAAGATCCCGCCGCCCATGCCGGTAATGATCCCCCTTTCCGCCAGGGCCTCGATGGCCTGCCTATTTTCATGGCCGGCGATGTCCGCAAAGGTGACTCCCGGAGCGGAGACGGCGGGCAAGTGCACCGCCGGGTCCTTTCCGGGCAGGCCGGAGCCCTCCGTCCCTTGGCCGGATACCCGGATGGTCACGTCGTCCATACGGTAAAGGCTACTCTGCCCGCTCTCCGCTCTCCAGGCGGCCGCCAGGGCGTACAGCCCCTGCTCTGAGGCCATCTGGCTGGAGCCGGAGCCCTCCTTTGTGTGAAGGAATCCCCCTTTACCGTCATAAAACTGCAAGAGATTGTCCAGTACCGTGCTGCCGTTTTTCACAAAGCGGGGATCGTCCAGGGAGATGCCCAGCTCGCACAGCGCCACCAGGATCTGCGCGGTGCTCTCGGCGCTGGGCACACCCTCGCTCTCAAAGCCGCCATCGGAGTTTTGCCTCCCGCTCATGCAGGAGAGGGCTTCCTCCGTTGCCTTGGCCACGGCGCTCTGATCCTGATACCGGGCAAGGGCCTGCAAGGCCATGCCGGTGATGTCCGGGTCGGCGGTATCATAGCCGGCGGCCTCCAGCTCCGTGCCGCTGTACAGGCTCCAGCCCCCGTCCGGGAGCTGACACGCCAGGATCCGGTCCACATACATCTGCCGGGTGGCCTGGGTCTTGGCCTCGGGATTTTCCGGGATCTCATATCCGCCGCAGTCCAGAGCGATGAGCGCCCAGATGGGGCCGTTGAGGCCCTGCCAGATGGTCCTTTCATAGTCCCCCAGGGCGGTGAGCAGATTGTACCCGGCCACATCGGTTGGGTCTGCGCCGATGGCCGTCAGCGCGATGATGAGGCGGGAATATTCCGTATACTTCTTCTCGTGCAGAATGCCGCCGCACGCCTCCACATAGTCCTCCACCCCCGCGTAGTACTCGTCCCAATAGGACTGAGGCACCGCAACGCCGCTCCTGGCCAGACCGATGACCGCCCACTCGCCGCCCACGGAGCCCACCTGCGGCTGGGTCACCGTGTCCAGCATGTGTGCGGCGGCGGTGTGCAGCGTGTCGGGCAGCGCCGCCGTGGCAGACGCCGCCGTCGCCAGGAGCGCAAGCTGCATCCCCAGGGCAAGCAGCAGGCTCAGCGCCCGTTTTTTTAAGCCTTTCATCTTCTTTCTCCTGTCAGGGGATGGCCCGGAGCCCAATGGACCGCTCCGGGCCGCTCCCCCTGTTATTTCATCATCTCGATGAACGCCATCAGGATGGCCGCCATCTGGGCGCGGGTAGCGGTGCCGCCGGGGGCAAGGGTCTGGGGGCCACCCCGGAGATAAGTCCGGCGCCCACGGCCCAGCTCATGGCCTCCACGGCCCAGGCGGAGACCTCTTCTCCGTCGGCAAACTGCTCCAGGTCTCCCGCCGCGCCGGTGGCTTCACCGCGATAGCAGGCGTAGCGGTAGAGCATGGTGACCATCTGCTCCCGGGTAATGGCCTTTCCGGGCGCGAAGACGCCGCCGCCCACGCCGTTGACGATCCCGTTTTCCCCAGCCCAGGCCACCGCGCCGGCATACCAGGCGTCCTGCGCCACATCGGCAAAGGGCATCTCCTGCTGCTCGCCGGACGCCGGGCTCTCCAGGCGGTAGAGGACGGTGGTCAGCATGGCCCGGCTGGCCGGGGCGCCGGGCGCGAAGGTACCAACCCTTCTCACCGGGGGCCTTCTCCATTTCCCCGCCAAGGGCTGCCCGCTCCTCTGCGGTCACCCCGGTGCGGTCCGGGATCAGCCCCTCCAGGGCCTGCTGAAGGTCCTATCTGGCGTTAAGCACCTGCCGCTCATCGGCGTTTTCATCCTCCAGCACCGCGTTGGCGGCGGTCCGGGCGTCGGCAAAGGCGGCCCAGCTCTCGGCGGTATAACAAATCCCTTCCTCTCCGCTCACGGCGTCTGTCTTGTCCCTGACGCTGTTGCAGAGCTCCTCCAGGGCCGTCTTGTCCCCCCGCACCACCAGCGCCGCCATGGCGTCGGTCAGCGCCTTTGCCGCGGCGTTTACCTCCGCTTGGGTGGCGTCCTGGCCCACCGCCTGGGCACTTTGTAGGGCAGCTTCCAGGGCGGACCAGGAGCGCGGCGTATACTCCTCTTCCCGCAGCGCCGCCGCTTGGCTTATGGCCTGGTCCAGCTGGGTGCGCTCCACTTCAGGCGCCGCCTCGGAAGTGGGCCGGGGCACGCCGTCCTGGCCCATGGTCCAGTAAAGCAGCCCCTCCTCGTGGGCGGCGTTGAGGTTTGCCATGGCCACCAGATAGTCGTCGGCGGTTATTTTCTGATTGTCTTCTCCCGCAAAGCTCCCGCCGCTGGGGGAGCTTGCCGACAGCCAATAGCAATTTGAAATCCGGGAGGAGGCGTCCGCCGTGGAAGCGATCCCCTTGTCATAGGATTTCAGCGGACTGGTGGAAAGGCAGCTTTTGATGACGCCCCCTGTCAGCTTGCCCGCAAATCCCGCCGGAGTGGCGATATAGCCCACGCTGACGCTGGCCCCTGACCAGCAGTTTTGGACGGTCCCGCCTGTCACGCTGTACGCCAGGGCGCCGGCGTTTTTGCTGTCGGACACACTCCCGTCCAGCAGCAGGTTTTTCACCGTGCCGCTGAGGGTATCAAAGAGCGGCGTCCCGCTCAGGGTGATGGTGTGGCCATTTCCGTCCAGACTGCCGGAGAAGGAAATGGCCTGCCACTCGCTCAGCACAATATCCGCTGTCAGAATGTAGCTGCCGCCATCCGTCATTTCCGCCAGCTGCGCCTGGCTGGAAATCTCCTCTGCACCCTCCGCCGCCTGCGCTGGGGCACTCAGCAGTCCCAGCACCATCACCAGGGCCAGCAAAAGGCTCAATCCTCTTGTTTTCATGCTCGCGTCTCCTTTCAACTCCTGCGCCGCGGCATGAAAAATGCCGTGGCAGATCCCATTGATCTCCACAGCCGTTTTCCCATGGTTGGCCGCTCACGCGGCCGCTGCCTCTCTTGTAGGTCTTCTGACTTACGCCTGCGGGACACTCTGCCCCACGACGCCGGATCTGCCTTCCCAGTTTCCCAGTGACTGGCTTTCGCCAACGATCCGGTATCTCAGCGCTTACAGCGGCGGTTACCGTTCGGGATTCTCACCCGATTCCCTTGTCCATCCCCGTCTCTGTCGTCAAGGCCGAGCCGGGGCCACAAAAGCTGCCTGATTCACTTGTCTGTTCCGCTACGCTTTCCCGCTTTGGTCAGTGGCCTTCCCTCCCCGTTGCCTTCCTGCTGTTTGCAGCATATGGTCTTTTTCCCGCCTTCATGCCGGCGCTTTGCCGCCCACCGAAAAAAGCGCGCAAAAAAGCGGACGCCTCCACGTCCGCTTTTGCTTCCATTCCTGAAAACACGAAACAGGCGCATGCGCGCCGTTTCTCCTGGCATCTTTCAGAGCAAGCCCCCTCTCCCGAGGAGGATGGAGCTCCCAGTAGGTCTTCTGACTGAGGTGTTCAGGCCCAATATAGGGCCAGCGGATGCCGCCCGCCTTCCCAGCGGCCCAGCCGCCAGTGACCTGCTTTCGCAGAAAAGAGGCATCCTTCACCATCACAGCTAAGGGTCCGCGCTCCGCCCGGGCTTTCGCCCGAGGTTCTGCCGCGGTCCTTGTCCGGGACTTTCACCCGATTCCCTTGTTCAAAACAAGGATGCGTGTCCTGCCGGATCGGCAGGGTCGCGCATGTTGCCACAAAAGCCGGATTGGTATTCAATTCCTGTCCATCATAGCACGCTTTCTCTCCGTTGTAAATCCTAAATCGCACCCGTAGAGAAGCTCCGCGCTGCCGGAAGCCCTGCCCGCTCTCCAAGTTTCCTCACGTTTTTTACTTCTGTGTGTATCCATCATCGTGATTTATCAATGTTATAAAAAGAGAATTTTTCTTTTCTCGCCCTCTTGCATACTCCACCAGCTCCCGTGCATTGCTGGCAGGATGCCAGGCATAGGCGATGAGGTAATCTACATGATCCATAACATAGCGGTTTGCTCTCACGATTGCGATCTTACGCGGAACACTTTCCATCCCTGGCGGATAGAAGGTGCGGTCAAATCCATCTGGCGGTAGGACGGGCCGTTCTGCTGGATGGTAAGGCAACAGCAGTGTGAGTTTCACTTCTGGTTGAAAGCGCTTTACTGCCTTGACCGCTGATGCTGCAAGCCAGTCAAATCCGCCATAGTGGCCGACGATAAATTCTGTGACGCCATATTCCAAAATGTGCTGTTCTACAGTCGCATACAGTGCTGGATAAATTTCTTCCGATGTTTCGCGGTGTCCGATGAAAAAACAGCTTTTTCCGCCCAAAGTTCTCCCTCCTTTATGGTTGTATTTATCGTTAAAATTATACGATATAAATGATTAAATCACA
>LBJMR02800__coassemble_434_pt1 | contig 29821 bp, 3 predicted proteins | sample LBJMR02800__metabat2_low_PE_006 | metagenome-assembled genome bin LBJMR02800 | reverse complement strand
CTTCCGGCGGAGTGGTCTCCTCCGGCGGAGTGGTCTCCTCCGGCGGAGTGGTCTTCTCGGGGGGAGATGTCTCCTCCGGAGGTGCGCTCTCTTCTGGCGCAGGCTCCTTGGCAGTCACGGAAGTGGTGATCTGCACGGGGAGTACCTCGGTGGTCTCCCAACCATCTCCGGTAAGCAAGTCAGTATATAGGGTATGAACCACGGTGGCTACAGTAGTCTTAACCGTGGTGGCCTGCTCACTCTCCCACGTATCAATGGTAGTAGTCACATCCGTAACTATGATGGTCAGCAGCCCGCTCTCAGGGTCCAAATGGCGAATGGTGGTGGTCTCTGTAACCGTCTCTGTGGTCACCCCGACCGCGGAATCCTGAGTGGTCTGAACGGCAGAGGTACTCGCAGTCTCCGTGGAACTCGTGTTCATCAGCGTCAGAACCATGTTGGCCGCTGCCGCGATCTCGGTCACGCCATCGCTGGGTCCCCAATCGTATCCTGCAGCAGCTGCGGTCTCTGCATCCACATAGGCATTTTTGATAAGCATGTACTGAACCTGATACCAGGTAAGAGTCAGTTTTCCGCTTCCAGCGTCATACTTTCCGTCATCATAGGCCGCTATGGCCAGATTGCGCAGCCTCGGTCTTGCCATGGTATTGAGCTGGGCCGTAGTAAAATACGCGGTTGTAGTCCTTTTCAGGTTCAGCTCACTGGCAGAAAGTCGATCGACGGTGATCGAATTGTTAAAGTCTGTAGCACTCATCGAACCTGTGGCGTACTGGTACATGTCGGCCAGCAGGAGGCCAAGCAGGCTGTCTGTGGGGGCAAGGCCGGGGTTGTTGTCCTCCTTAAGCCACCAGTAAATGTCGTCTCCCGGCAGCAGGGGATCGCCTTGGGGCAGATAGGCCCCGCCATTGAGCAGCGCATACTGTACCTGGTACCAGTTGAAGGTGCGGGCGGGGGGGATTTGGTAGTAGTTCAGCCCTTCCTCCTCGATCCCCTGTCGGATCATCTCTCCGATCAGCGTCAATGCACCAGCGATCTCATCCTCACTGTGCTTGGGAAGATCAGCAAAGGTGGCCGCTTCCTCAACGTCTTCCTTCACCATTCGGAACGCTTGCATAATCGCCGTGGTCACGGAGGCCGCCGCGGTGTCGTCCCCGTTAATGTAGGCCCGCCAAGCCGCTTCGATCAGAGTATCCACCACACCGTAAGTCTGCACGGCACCGGTGTTATGATTGACTGAAGTTCCAGTTCCGATCCTCCACCAATAGAACGCGGAACCTTCTGCGCTCGCTTCCATCGCGCCCACCGTGGTGGGTGGCTGCGAATCCACGGCGTGGATGATCAGGTATTGCACCTGGTACCAGTCGAGGTTGGTGCCATTATCAGAGACGATCTTGCAGATGGCCGACTTGAAGGAGTCAAAAGTCTCCTGGGTATACGGCTCGCCGCGGAAGTTGGAGCGCAGGTTGATACCGGTCTGCTCATATGCTGCAAAGTCCAGCTTACTCCAGATCGCAGTGTTACCGCTGTTAGCATCCACAGCTCCTTGCAGCAGGGATTCAAGATCACTGATCAGCTTGCCGCCGTTGTGCCACCAGTAACCGTCAATCTCGTCTTGATCCTGAGGTAAAGTAGGCGGCGCACTGTGGATGATGTGGTACTGGATCTCACCCCAGGAGACCTCAGTGCCCAGGGCGGTCACCGCCGCCTCCAACAGGGTCTTGAACTCCTGGAAGCTCGTAAAGAAGGTGTTTTCCGCCTTCATCAGGTTTTCGGTCAGAGCAATCCACTGGGTGTTGTCAGCAGTAGCTGCGTCAAAGGCGCCTTTCACGGTATTGAGTCGAGCGGGGCGATCCTCTGTGACGGCCTGCCGTGCCGCGTCCAACGTGGAAGAAAGATCGGTGGGGATGGTGCCGCCCTTATACCACCAGGCTTCGTCCTTGGACTGGCGTTCCAAGGCTCCAGCATCGTCGCCGGCATTCCCCGCTAAGATGCTGCCCTGGACCTGATCCCAGGTGGGCTTCTCCACCCCCAGGCCCGCCAGGTGAGCGGCAGCGGCGATGAGGTCTGCCTTAATGGCCTCTGCGGAAGCATACGCCGTGCCGCTGCTGTCGCGGAGATTCTCGGAAAGGCTGAGCAGCTCGCTAAGCGTCAGCAAGTCGAGCTTGGCCGTATCACTCTTGGCTGCCTCCATCAAGCTGTCCCAATCGGTGGGCTTACCCGAACTTGTGGCTGCGCAGGCCTCATGCAGATGGCACCAGGAAATGGTCTTGGCGTCTGCCGCCTCAGGGGAGTAGAGGACTCCCTCAATAATATAGAGTTGCAGCTGATGATAATTGAGCTGCGCACAATCCAGCTCGTTGTTCCAATAGTCCGAGTCTCCCTTGTGGGTCTCAGCGGCCTTTGCCGCATTCTGGATCAAAGTACGCATGGAACTTTGCGCACTTACACCGCTGACGATCTCACCATCGGCAGTACGCAGGTTAATATCGTTCATGGTGGCGCTGGCAACCGCGGCATTGAATGTGGCTGCGTCAATCTTTCCATCCTGGTAGAGCGTCGCCTGCTGCATGATGTGGTTGAGCGTCCCATAGAGGACAAAGCCATGGCTACCCTCTCGCTCCGCATAGGGCGCATCGTAATAGGCGTCTGTTCGATCGGTATCGCTGTCCCCCGTGTCGTAATTGTAATTGTCTACCACAAAGGCGCTAGTGCCGCGATATGTATTGTTCGAGGGAGATCTTTCTGCACCAGAAACAAAGTTTTCGTTATATCCGTCCTTGAGGAAATAGTCTACTCGATTTTGCCGGGCAGAAAGCGCAAGTTCGATGGACACGATTTCCCCATTGTCTGACGCAATACGCACATAAGATGTCTTGCTCTTATTATCAGACTCCGCAATAGTGGGGTTTTGCATTTCGCTGTCTTCCCAGCGCAGGTCCGTGGTGGTGTCCTGCCGAACCTCCAGTTCCCGCACTCGGCTCACGCCCCGCACTACGTCGCCCACGCTCGTGCTGGAGCGTTCATAGGCAACTGTTACCTGGTAGGCACCACCCTGCGCGGCACTGTTGCCATTAAACTTGTTGTAGTATGGCTCTTCCACCATGCGGTACTGATAGCTGCTGCCCAACAGATCTTCGCCCGGTTCGTAGATGGCCTTTACCGCGTAGATGCTCACGTCGTCGCTCAGGCCGGTCTCAAAATCGGCGATCTGGAAGTCCATACCGTCTGCCACAGTGAAGCTGGCCAAAGTATCCGTCTCTGCGGCGTAGCTCTCCAACTCACCCACTCCAAGGGTGGTCCACACGCTGCCGGGGTCACCCAGGGGCACCTCCGCCCAACCGTGGACGTAGGGGTACTCCGCATCCCAGGCTCCGGTACCCTCCTCGGTGGTCGCCTGCGTCCAAGTGGCAGGATCATCTGTGTCCTGCACCATGGGGCGCTTGAGGAACACATAGTCCAGCTTGTTGGTGAGGGGGTAGTTTTCCCCATCTGTGACGGTGTTTGTAGTCACTCCGTCCGCCGCCGGTCCGGTGTGGGGATATTTTCCGCGGTAGTTGTCGGTCCGGGCCAGACTGGAGTAGTTGGTATTCCCAGCCAGGCTCTCATCAGGAGAGGCCTCCTGACCGTCACCACCGTAGATGAAGTTGGCTGCCACATAGTCGTTGACCCGCTGCCGGATGTCCTGGTTCTTGGGAACGGTTAGCACGCCGATGAGAGTATCATCCCAGTCGTAAAAGAGCACGGTTGCCAGATCATCCAGCTGCAGGCCACCGCCGTCGTCGCTGGTGGTCTTGTTTACAAGCGTAAACTGCACTTGGCCGCTGGCTGTCTCACTGTTGGTCATCTGCCCGGTTCCAGGGTCCTTCTTGTCTACAAGTGTCATCAGGTTGGAAGTCTCAAGGCCGCCGGTGGCCCAGGCAGGGGTCAGGCTGCTGTCGTCGCTGAAGAAGAAGCCGTTGCTGTCGCTGCGGTAAAGAAGCTGGGTGTCGGTGTTATAAGCTCCGCCGGCAATCTGAGCCGGGGCAAACCGCACCAGCCAGCTTCCGGAATCAGGGTTGGTCCACTTGGCATCGTAGCTGCCGTCCTCCGCCACCAGAGGAAGTCCGCCCGCAGCTTCCAGGGCGGCCATGTCATAGCGGAATCGCACCACCGCCAGAGTGGTCATCTCCGGGAAGGCCACCGGCTGGGTGCTCTCCGCCATGAAGTAAAGCATACCACCGGTCTTTTGCCCGCCGGTATCTTCACCCGGTTGGCTGACATAGGCAATGGCAGTGGTAATATCATCTCGCTTGATGGTATTCATCTGTACCTGGCGCTCAAAGCTGTGGGGGGAAGTTCCGCTCACATCCAGTTCGGTGGTCACCATCTCCACCTCACCGGTGATTGGGTCGGCCACTGCCGTCTCCCAGGACACCGGCGTCAGGAGAGGGTTATACTCCAGCGCCGTGGCCAGATAGCGGAAGGGATGCTCGGTGGTCACCGCGGGCTCCTCTCCCTCACCACCGGAGGTGGTAGTGCCAGTCTGGACCCGCAGGGCCACTTCCAGGTACCCAGTCAGGTTTCCGAAGTCATCCACCACCGCATTGCTCTCCACCTCGATGGCCGGCATCTCACCGGCCTCCGGCGCGGAGTAATCGTACGGATTCGGGTCGAAGGGGTTGGCCATGACCGGAAGCGTCTGCCCCAACAAAAGTGCCACGGCAAGGGCACTTGCCATCACTCTGGACAGCATGCGCCGATGTCGAAATGGGGCGTATGTTCTTCTGTATTCCTGTGCCATAATAAGGCCCTCCTCCCGATGCTCCGGGGGCAAGTTATTATGTATAAATCTTCCATGTATTCTATTTTTTACTAACACATGGCGATTTTAGCCTAGTTTCCATAATAATCTGATTTATTATACCGCAAAAGGTTCCTACCCGCAAGGTTTTCCTTCCATTTTTTCGTCTGCCTCCAGATTATTATTTTCGACTCGTATATATTGCGATCTGCCAAATTTCCTACCCAATATTCTGCGTAATTACTGCGCCAGAGGTGGATAATTTTATGCATGCCAGACCCCCGGTGAATGTAAAATGCGGCAAAGCCCTTTTACAGGCCTTGCCGCATTTTTTAATGGCACATACGCCGTGGCGTGATATTGCCATCATGCCTTTTGTTCTTCACGCAGGGAGTACCTCCGGCGTCTGTTGTGGGCACTCTTCTGGTGTTCCCTCCGGAGTCTCTTCCGGAGTCTCCTCCGGGGTCTCTTCCGGGGTCTCCTCTGGAGTCTCTTCCGGGGTCTCCCCCGGAGTCTCCTCCGGGGTCTCTTCCGGGGTCTCTTCCGGAGTCTCCTCCGGGATCTCCTCCGGGGTCTCTTCCGGAGTCTCCTCCGGGGTCTCTTCCGGAGTCTCCTCCGGAGTCTCTTCCGGAGTCTCCTCCGGGGTCTCCTCTGGAGTCTCTTCCGGAGTCTCCTCCGGAGTCTCCTCCGGAGTCTCTTCCGGGGTCTCCTCCGGGGTCTCCTCCGGGGTCTCTTCCGGAGTTTCCTCCGGGGTCTCTTCCGGAGTCTCCTCCGGGGTCTCCTCCGGAGTCTCTTCCGGGGTCTCCTCCGGAGCCTCTTCCAGCGGCACGTCCGGCACGATCAGACTAACAGGCATGACAAAACCAGCCGGATCGCGCAGCAAACCGGGAGGCGCGGGATAGTCTGCCACTGTCATCTTGTGGTTACGGCTGTCGGTGATGATGGCCAGGTCGGTCACCGTAATCGCTCCGTCACCGTCCAAGTCAGCATAGTAAGCCAGGGACTCAGGATTATAAACGGAATCCCCCCATCCGGGATCCGCCCCGCTTGCTGCAGTGGTGTAGGTAAAATTCCCACCGATGTAATCGACCACGATCTCACGGTCATAGAGGGAAACCGCCCCGTCGCCGTCGATGTCACCGCCGAAGAGGTCGATGGCATCCCGGGTGGTGAAGGTCAGCGCACCGGGGGCATCCAGAGTATCATCATTGAAGGTCAGGCCATACCAGCTGTAGGTGATATGGCCGGGCTTGGTGATTTCCAGGAGATAGGTGCCCATGAGGGCAGAGGATTTCAGGTCAAAGGGAATCTGGTAGAGGCTCACGCCGTAGCCCAGAGACACCTCCATGGTGAGGAAAGGTTCCTCGGCATAGTCGGCCCGATCGCCACTAGCGTTATCGCCGATGAGTTGATAGAGGGAAACAGTGGCAGCCTTCTGCGGCGCATAGGCCCGAATGGCACTCTGAAGGGTGTAATATTGCGGGATCTCCAGGTCAGTATAGCCACCCTCCTGGCTCTCCCCGGTGGCTACGTCCATAGTCACGCAGGTGATATAAAGCTGCTCGGATGCATCGATAGCGCTGTTCTTCGTGCCGTTGTTGTCCAGAATAGCCCGCAGTCGCCGCGCCAGAAGCTGCTGCTCAGCGGTAAGCTGATCGTCCGGCTTTATGCTGAACAGGAACTTCGCGCCGGTATACCCGGGATAATAGACGCCCAGTTCATAGGGCAGCCCCGCAGCCGTATCCGGATCGGGGTACGCCATGTCCACCACAGCGTTGATGTCTATGTATGTAGTCTCTCCGCTCTCCCCCACATCGCCCAGGTAGAGCTTAAATGTATGTTTGGTAACAGCATCGTACTGCACGCTGTACAGCCGTCCCTGGTTGTCAGCGAGGACAGGTACGGTAACGATGGCATATTCTCCCCGGTTCTCCGCCTGGATCCAACCGTCCCGGCTCACCGGGTCGGCACCGGGTTCGGCGTGGGCGGGGTCATAGGGACGCAGCCCCGTATCTGCCGCGGGGATAATGAGCTCCGTCTTCTCGCTTTCAGTCCAGGTGTCTACACCTGCCGTCCCGTTAGGATTAAGGGCCGTGATATACAGGGTCAACCCCCCGTCCAACAGCCCGGATAGTGCGCCCCCTGCGACCTCCTGGATGGTAAAGCGCACACCGTTATACGCAGTGCCGTTGTCAGGATCAGTGTAGTAGATCCCTGCGGTAGGTCCTGCTGTCACAGTATAGTCTACATCTGCGGACAGTTTGCGATAGCTGCCGTCCCCGTCGCGAATATAGAGGGTGTACGTCGCGCTGTCCGCGTCTTTGAGTTCATAAGTGCCGTCCGCAATTTCCTCGTAGAGGGTGGGAACAGTGATCGTGGCACTTTGGTCCTGGGCATCCTCATTCTCAGCCAGGAGCCAGCCCTCCTGTGTGCCGGGCTGCTCTGCAGGAACATGGGTGGGATCATAGGGCCGCCCGGTCTGACGGCCCGGGATGAAGGTGACGGTAATGGTAGCATCGCCCACAGGCATGAGAGTATTGGCCATACCGTTGGTGATGGAGAGGGTGATGGTGTAACCGCTGAGCGAGGTAATGGACAGGGTCATGCCTTCCACGGTGTAGTTCTCTGCGTGACCGGCCTCTACCCGCAGGGCGGTGCCCGGGGTCATAGCCACCGAGGCGCTGGTCACCGGGTCAGTCAGCGGATCTCCCGCGCCGTCCAGGCCGGTCAGGCTGAGAACGGGATCTGCCCCGTCAGCGTAGACCTGCGCCTGGTTCTCCGCCAGACCGGCATGTCCCTGGAGGGCCAGGCTAAGATTGGCGTCAGCAGGCGCCTCGCTGGTGAACTGCACCTTTACAATGACGTTATCAGCGGGCATATCGAAGTAGGCCGTCCCGCTGCCGGTAACACCCAGCTGCAGCAGCGGCAACAGCGTATCGGGGTCGCTCACCGCCCAGGCAGTGACTACAACATAGGTCCCCGGCTCGCTGGTGAAGGAGACCACCATGTTCTCCCCTTCACGGCCCACGCTCCAGATGTCGCCATTGACAGCGGTGGGGTCGGTACCGTTGACGATGTCGGCGGTGTTGCCGGGCAGGCCGCCCTGATTCACCAGCTCCACAGTGGCGGTGTAGAGGCGATCCTCCGGTTCAGCTGTCTCGTCAGTCAGGAACACAGTAAAGACGGCGTCCTCCGTCGGCATGGGCTCCACAGCGCTCTGTGCTCCGCCGACGATCGATGTAGACGGGCTATCCTGAGACCAGAGCACCACGGTCCCCCCGGAGGCGGTGGTCATGGTAATGGCCTGGACCACCGCGCCGGAATTGGGCAGACCAGTGGTGTTGATAAACTCGCCAGGGCGCAGCCCGGTGATCTGTGCGCCGTTTGTGTTTACAGTTGTAGTCCCTGCCGTCATAGTGGCCCCACCGCCGGCAGTACTGGCACCCACGATCTGGAGGGTGGCGGTCAGATTGCCACCTTGGCGCTGCTTTACAGTGACAATGACGCCGGTATCCCAGGCAGGCATGGTGAAGGTATAGGTACCACCGGAGACCTGGGTCACCACGGGGGGCTGGCTACCCTCCGGCATCCCGGTGAGAGTGATCCGATCCAACTCGTAGCCGTCCCGGATGGTGATGACCACCGTGACGGTTTCACCTGCATCCAGGATGAGCGGCGCGCTGGTAATGCCGTCGCTGACGGCGGTGACCTGTTGCTGCGCTCCTCCGCTGCGGGACATGATTGCCTGGGCGATACCGGTGTCTACGCCTGTAATCAAAGGATTTTCCACTGTGATGACGGCGCTGTACTCTCCGTCAGCAGGTTCCTGATCTGCGTTGGCAAAGGCCACATAGACGTCGGTGGCACCGGCGGGCATGACGAACCAGGCCTCACCGGAAGCGGTGGAGCCGGGTGTGTTGGGCCAATTGAGATTTTGCAGCTTGCTGGCGCCGGCGGGCTCACTGGAGACCATGGTCATGGGCTGGACCGCTCCGTCCATCACAGCATAGGCGTACTTGACGTAATAGCCGTCTCCAGCTGTGACCTTTACGGTCACCTGCTCCCCGGCAGGTACGGTGATTTGCTCTCCGTCGGCTTTTGCGATCTGGCTCTGGAAGCTCACCTGCGCAGAGTTAACGGACGCGCCCTCGGTCAGGGCGGGGTCGGTCAAGTGGAGCGTCACCGGATAGCCGGAACTTCCTCCCGAGCGGAAAACCACATTGATCGCCACATTGGCTGCAGGCATGGTATAGGTATAGACCGTACTTCCGTCTGCATTTGTAGTCACAGAGGTGGGCAGCAGCTCCAAGCCCAACGGCGTGACGGTCACCGAATCAATGGAATAACCGGTATTGACCGTCACCTTGACGGTAATGGTCTCCCCCTCCTCCACCAGGGCGGTGTCCGTAGTGGGGTCGAAGATCTTGCCGCTGTTCACGATCACTGGTGCTTCGTCCTGCTCCATCAGGCTGTGGGTCATCTCGGCCGAGCCTGCGCCGGCGGGTCCTTCTGCCGTGAGGGCTGCAGTATAGTGCCGCTCGGGCGGCATCTCGTCAGCATTGGCCATCACCAGATATACATCCACATGGCCATTCTGCATGGTAAAGCTGTCCTGCTGCGCCGCGCCGTCGGCCCCGTCTCCCATGAGGGTCAGGGGCAGCATTACATTGCCATACATGGCATAAGCCGCCTTGATATAGCCACCCTGCTTCACCTGGGCGCTGACATTCACTGTATCCAGATAGGGTACGGTGATGGTGTCCAGTCCGGTGGACAGGTCGGTGCAGTTGCCGGGATCGGTGCCCTGCTGGGCGTAGGTATTCTCCAGCACGGCCCACCCCTCAGGATCGGTGAGGTGCACGGTGACGGTGTGCCCCAGGGGAGGCGAGACGTTCTCATCGTAGAAGGTCACGGTGACCGTGCAGTCGCTGCCGGGCACGGAGAATGTATAGGTGGTGAGATCGGGACTCACGGTGACGTTGGTAACGGCGGTACCGCCCGCCCGCGTCACCTCCACCACGGCGTAGTAACCGCTCTGGGCGGTGACGGTGACCGTGGCGGTATCGCCTGCGGCTCCCTGTACAGTGACAGGCAGATCCGCATCCGCAATAGGCCCGGCGGTGCCGCTGAAATCGGTATAGATTGCGGCGGTATTGCCAGTGCTCACCGCGCTGCCCCCACCGTGGACCACGTCCAGGGTAATGTCGTAGCGGCGAGTGGTATCATGGATGAAGCGGACGTAGACGATCACGTCTCCGGAGGGCATAAAGAAGCTGACACTCTGATCCTGGCTGGCAGGCAGGGGCAGAGCGGACACGGTGACACCATACTTAGTGGGGGTCACTGTGACCAGCTCGATCTCGTATCCTGGGGCCACGGTCATGTCCACCCAGATCTTATCCCCGGCCTTCAGGCCGGTGAGAAGGGCCGCGCCGGGAGGCACAGCTCCATCGGTGCGCAGCAGGGCAGTATTCCGGGCATCACCGCTGTTGTCCACCACCACCTGGGCGGTGAGGCTCCGGTCATGCTCGGTCTCCTCACGGTAGGTGACCACCACGGTAATTGCAGTCTCAGGCATGATGATGGTATAGCTGTTCGGTCCGGTCTGGACAAAGGCCACTCCCTGTCCGGCAGCGTCCGTAATACGGAGGCTGTGGAGCACATAGCCAGGGTTGGGCGCCAGGGTAAGGGTCAGCTCCTCTCCAGGAGCGGCGGACACGGCGGCCATGCCCACGGCAGAAACGGAGCCGGTGTCCTTCCCACTTTCGGTGCGCAGCTGGGCGCTGCCCGAGCCGTCCGGCCCGGTGACCACAAGTGTAGCCAACTCTTCCCCTTCCGGGGGCTGGGCCACAAAGTCAACGGTGACTTGGGCGTCGGCGTCCTGCATGACAAAGCTGGCGGTGTAGCTGCCACCGTCCTGGAGGGCAGGCCCGGTGTGGGGGATGACCACCCCCTGATCTGTGGTCACCATGAGGATGGGCACCATACCGGGGTTGGGCGTGATGGTGAGATCGACGGTCTCGCCGGGATGGAGCCCGGTAAGAACGCCGCCATTCACAGCCGTGCTCTGGACACCGGATGCCATCTGAGCGCTGCCGCCGGCCTCGTCATAGGTTAGGGTAGCCTGGTACTCCTTCGCCTCCCCCTCCCGGAAGGTTACGTCCACCGTGGCCGCAGTATGGGGCATAGAGAATTGGATGCGGTCCGCGTCCACCCAGAGATAGGGCACCGTGGCGCCGTTGGCCCCAGTGATGGCGATGGTGTCCACGGCATGGCCTGCCGCCGGAGAAACCGTGACCTCCATCACGTCGCCGTCCCAGGCAGTGACGCTGCCGGTGTTGCCGGGAACCACTGCTCCGGTGGCGGCGGCTCGGTCAGGAACGGTGTTGCTGAGCTCCGCCGTACCGCTGCCCGTGGGGCCGAAAACCCTCAGGAGGGCATCCAGGTCGGACTCGCCGGGCCAGCCTGCCTCAAAGTAGATGTTCACCGTGCAGTCGGCATTGGGCATGACAAAGTCCACCGTCTGCTGGGCGTGACCGCCGGTGATCGTGGCGGGGACCCCCAGGTATGCCGGTGTGATGACGATTTCCTTGATATAGTAGCCGGGATTGGCGTAGGCCTGGACTTTGAGTGCGGTCCCGGCCGGGGCGGAGACAGAGTAACCGCCCAGCACGCCGTCGGTAACGAAGCGTCCGTCGCCGCCCTGAGGCGGGCGCAGGACAATGTTGGCAGTATGCTCCTGGGCCGGGCCCTTTTGCAGGGCCACGAACACACTGGTACTCTCAGCGGGCATGGTGAAGGTAAAGGCGCTGCTGCCCGCGGGGGCAGCGATCCAGACAGGGGTAAGTCCGTCCGGGCTGAGGAGTACCCAAGCGATGCTGTAACCGGTATTGGGGGTGACGGTAATGGTCACGGTCTGGCCGCTCTTGAGCGTACCCATAGCCGCCGCGCCGTCACTGAGGGCGGTCTGGGAAGTGGCGCCGTCGTCATCCACGGCAAAGCTGGCCTGACCGGCGGTACCTTCAGGCCCGTCCTCCAAGTCGTCCACAGTCAGAATAAGCAGTTCGTCAGGCTTGTCGGAGCCGCCGTCGTCGGTCTTGGTAAACTGGACGTATACATCCGCGTTGCCAGCAGGCATGACGAAGGAACCGTCCTCATCCACGGGCAGGCTGACGCCGCCGCTCATAGCCATGATCTGGGCGGAATAGCCCTGGATGGGACTGGCGCTCACATGGAGAATATCCCCGGTGACGGCGGAGACAGTGCCGCCGTCGATGCTTGTAGTCAGCTGGGTGGGATCAAAGCGGTCCAGGCTCACGTTGGCGGTATTGGTGAGGGTGGCGGTACCCAGGCTGCCGTCGGGCGGGAGGATGTGGAGGGTGGCAGTGCGCTCGGGCACCTGCTCCCCTTCTCCCAGAGCCTTGAAGTGGACGGTTACCACCGCGCTGCCGGCGCCCTGAGTGAACTCTACGCTGTTCGCGCCCGTCCATGTGGGCGTCACGCCCAAGCTGGCAGGGGTAACCTCCACCTTGTCCACATAGTAGCCCGGAGCAGTCGCAAAGGTAACGCGGACTCTTGTCCCCGCCTGCACGCCGCCGGGGATGGAGTAGCTCTTCACCGGGCCAGTCTCATCCCGCTTGAGGCCGCCGTCGGGCAGGGGGACGGTATCCGCGCCGGAGAGCACCTGGATCCAGGCCTTGTTGTCCGCCGTGGCGTCAGTGTTGTCCGGGTCGCTCACCTGGAGGGTTAGGCTGTTTTCCTGCTCCACCGGCGGGACTCCCTTCACCAGTTCCAGCTTGACCAGAATGTCCTCGGCGGGCTGGGTGAGGGTAAAGGTCACAAGGCCTCCGGCGCCGTTCTCATAGCCGTTGCCGCTGAGACTATTCAGATTGTATCCAATGCCGGTCTCCTCGCCCCGGACGGTAACCGAGGCAATATACCAGCCGGGGGAGACGGTGATCTGGCCCTTGAGGAGGGTACCAGCGGGATTGGACACCGTGGGGAAATAGGTGCCGCCGTCGGCGGCGACCCAGTACAAGCTCCCCACAGCGTAGCTGTTGGGGTCATCAGGCTCGGCCAATGTGGCAGTGTAGTCGTCTCCCAGATCCCGCTCGTAGGTCACCTGGACCATGACGTCACAGTCTGGCATGGTGAAGGTCCAGGTGCCGTCGCCGTTGTCACGGGTATAGATCAGGTCCTGACCGAAATCGTCCCGCCTAGCCTCCACCTTGGCAACCTTGTAGCCAGGGGCGGTCTCCGGGGTGATGGTGACCGTCTTGCCCGGGGCGGCCTGGATGGAACCGGTATCGTCCGGCGGCGTCACGGTCACAGCGGTGGGTGCGCCGCTTACATCGGTGCCCGCCAGAGAAGCCTGGTTGCCGGCCAAGCCGTCGTGGCCGGCAAGCTCGAGGGTGACGGTGTAGTTTACATTTTTGGCAAAGAACACCTTGACCAGCACATCGTGGCTGGGCATGGTGAAGCTGACGGTCTGCTGATAGCCTGCGGTGTCACCGGTGGTTTTGGGCTGGAGGGTGAGGGTTTCATAGGTGCCGCCGGAGGTATCCCGCCAGTCGTAGAGTCGCACCTCCAGGACCACATAGTCAGTGTGGCAGGCCACGTCCAGAGTCACCTGCCGTCCCTCAGGCACACCGCCCTGAATGGGGAAGTCGCCGCCAGTCTGGCCGTTGAGGATTACACCGTGCTCCACCGCGGAGCTATCGGCGTACCACAGCCGGGCGCGGTTATCCGCGCTTCCGGCGCTGTCGGCGTCAATGGCCAGACGGGCGTCAAAGCAGTCAGCCTTCTCATAGGTAACGGTGACTTCCACGTCGGCTCCCGGCATGGCAAAGGTATACACACCCTCTTCGTCCACAGACGTAGTCACGCTCACCGGGTTGCCCGTCAGGGTCCATGCCTCCACCCTGGCTTTATAGTCCATGTGGGTACTGACCCGGACGGTAATAGTCTCACCCATGACGGCAGTTACCGGCCCGGGGCCGGGGCCCTCATCGTCGTCAGCGATGGTGGCGGTGTTGCCGCTCACGCTGTCGGGGTCCACCGTAGTGAGGTAGGCGCGGAAGGTATCGTCGGGATCCGGATCGGGTGTGACGGTAAACTCCACCGTCACCACCACGTCGCTGGCGGGCATAACAAATTCATACTTCTGGGGGTCCCCCACCGCGCCGGAGCCACTGGGGCCGGTGTAGGTCACATTTGTAGACGTACCGTCGTCCTGGGTTATGGTCACCTGCACGGTGCTGTTGCTGGCCACGGTGAGCTCCAGCGTGACGCTGTCCCCCTGGTGTAGGCCGGAGAGCACTCCGTTGGGGCCCAGGGCCTGGTTGCCCGGGTCCGCCGTGGGATAGAGCACGGCGGTATTGCCGCCGCCGGAGGTGTTGAGGTTGAGCCGGGCGTCATAGGTGCCGTCAGGGGCATTCTTGCCCGTGAAAATGTTCAGGTCCCCCTCAAAGGCAAGCATCTCCTTGAGGTTGTGGCCCGGCGTGCGTGTGACACGCTCCCAGGCGCCAAAGGTGGAAGTGCCGTTTTCCTCTCCGTAGGCCGTGTAGCCATACTCGCCGCCGCCCATGGTGAAGACCGAAGCGTTCCGAGAGAGCCGGAAGCAGATCTTGGCCTCCGGGTCCACCGCCTTGAGCACGAAGGGGAGCATCATCACATAATAAGTGGTTCCGTCGGCATCGCCGGTGACATCCGCGAAGCGGTTGGTGGCGGCATTGCCCCGGTCGGCAGTCTTTTCCAGGGAGACGTAGAGCATGTCCCAGCTTCCATCCACGCCGGACAGTGAGGCGCTCTCCTGGGTATCGGGCTCTGTGACCATATCCATTTGGGGAATGGCCTCGATGATGTCATAATAGGCGTTATCCCACTGGTTGGCGCTCTGAGAGCCCAGGTTGTACTGTTCCAGAGTCGTCTTGTAGTCGGCGCCTGTATAGGGCTCCACAAAGGCGCTGTTGTAGTAGAAGCCCAGCTCCAGGCTGTAAAGCCCCCTGCCGTCCTTGGAGAGCTCCATGAGGGACATCTTATCCATGCCCACACCCACCCAGAAGATCTTGCCTACGTCGCTGTCAGCAGCGTATTTCTCCCAGTAGCCGCCGCTCTGCTCCTGGCTCTGGTCGGTCTGGGCGGGGGTGACGGGGGTGCCAGAGGCAGAGGGCATGGCGTCGTCACCCAAAAAGTCGATGTACAGGGTGGGCCGGTTGGGGTTTGCCGCGGTGGTCTCAGGGGTAGTGGAGGCGGTTTCAGGCGCGCTGACGCCGCCCTCTTCGGCCGAAGCCGTGAGGGCTGTGCCCGGCGCTCCCAGCAGGGAGAGCGCCATCGCCATGGTCAGGGCCAGGGCCCCGATTCTGCGCAGCACGTCTTTCACTTCCAACACTCCATCTTCTTAAAGGTTCAAAGGGTCTCGTTCTGTTTTGCCGCTCAGCCCTCAGCCCCGGCGCTCACTCCCGGGTTCACCGCCCGGAGGATGGCGTCGTAAGACCAGTGGGTCTCAGCGGGGGCGTCCAGGGGAATGACCAGCTCATCGCTCTCCAAGTCCGCCACGGTGACGAGGACCCGGAAGAGGAAGGTGGCCGCCTGGCCTCTTGTGAGCATGCCATTGGGGTCAAAGTACCCGCCGCCCACGCCCTGGACAATGTCTGCCTGGGCCAGCGCATCGATATAGGCCCAGGCCCAGGTGGTTTCGGGAGTCACATCCAGGAAAGCACCTGCGCTCTCCTGGGCGAGAGGCAGCATAAGCAGGCGGCTCAGGAGGGTGCTCATCTCCGCCCGGGTAGCGGTGCGGTCGGGGGCGAAGCTGCCGCCGTCTACGCCCTCCACCACCCCCCAGCTGGAGAGCAGCTCCACGGCCTGGGCGCAGGCGTCCTCATCGGACACATCATCAAACGCTCGGGCCGCAGAGGGACTGCCGCCCAGGGGCTCCTGGAAGAAGCGGGCCACCAGGGTAACCATCTCCCCCCGGGTCATGACCCGGTCGGGGTAGAAATATCCGTTCTCCAGGTCAAAGAAAGGCATCAGGTACGCTGCGTTGAACATGGTATCTGCGTAGGGCACCTCGCCCAGCACAGTCACCTTTACGCTGGCCGTGAGGCCGTTGATGGTGGCGGCGCTGATCTCCGCTGTCCCCACACCTACGAAGGTGACCACGCCGTCCTTGGAAACCTGGGCCACGGCGGGATTGGAGCTGGTCCAGCGCAGCTGGCGGTAGGTGGCGTACCAGGGCTCGAAGGTCACGGTCAGCTCTGCGGGACTATCCCCCACCCGCCCCACCAGATGGTCGGGCTCGATGGTGATGGCACGGGGCAGGACGCCCACATTGGGGTCCTCGGTGGTAACGTAGATCACAAGGCTGTCGTCTGCGTTCACATCCACCAGCGTGGTCTCGCCGGCCTCGCCGCCCTCCACGGGCATCTCCACCCACATCTCGTCGGTGATGGTCAGGGGGAACTCCAGAGCGACCCGCTCGGCCTCATCCCAATAGTAGCCGTAGTACTTGGTAGGATCAGAATTGTCGAAGAGCAGGTCCAGCTCCCGTTTCTCCGCGAAGCCGGTCAGGTCGGTGAACCAGACCTCTTCCAGGGTGGGGACGCGGTAGTCCTGCTCGTCCTCGCCCCGGACCTCCTCCGTGGAGATCAGGGTGAGGCGGTAGCGATAGGTCTTGATAACAGGACCGGGGAAGCGCTCGATGGTCCGCTCCCCTTCCGTCACCACCGGGACGGCCTCCTCGGCCGCCTGGATGGCGTCATTGAGGTCGGCGTCGGACACCGAGAGAGTCTCAGGGGAGGCGGTGAAGTTGTTGCTCTGGGAGAGCCGCACCTGGGCCCGGAAATAGATTCCCCGGGGCAGAGGCGTCCGGGTACCGAAGTCCCCGTCTCCATCGGGGGCGCTCTGGCCCAGGCCCACGCCTGCGCCGCCCGGTTCAAAGCCTTCCGGAGCGGTTACGGTGACTACCTCACCGCCGAAGAAGGGGCTGTCCTGCCAGGGGGTGGTCACCTCCAGGCCGGTCTCCGGGTCGGTGTAAATGAGTGCGTACTCGTAGTGGATCTCGCCGCGGTGGTTGTCGGTCTGCTGGATAAAGTCGCTCACTGGCCGCAGAGCCTCCACCTTCACCACGTTGGTGTGGACATCCACGGTGAGCTCCACCGCAGTGTCAGGGGCGGTCTGGTCCGCCGGGGTAATGACCGCCGAGGGAGCCAGGGAGTCGGTGTGGGCCACACTGCCCACGATGGCGTAGTTTCCGCTGTCGGCCCCGGTGAGGGAGATGCCGCTCACGGCAGCCTTGATGGGAACAGGGGTGTCATAGAGATGGTCACCCACTGTCAGGTAGCTTACATCGCTGCTGCAGAAAGCAAAGACGGTGTCATCGGCCACCGCCACCTGGTCAAGACCCAGGGTACCGCCCCGGTCCAGCACGTTGGTGAGGGTAACGGTGCCGGTGGTATCCGGAGTACCGTCGTAGATCTTGCCGTTCACCGCCAGGGTAAAGGTCAGCTGTCGCTGCCGCACCTGGATGGGAATGGGCACCACCATCGGCTCCACGAAGGTCCCCTCCTCGGTGGGAACGGTCCTGGCGGTGATGATGAGGTACTTACCATGGTGCTGGAAGCCGTAGCTCCCCGCCACCCGGGTCAGGTGGTCGCCGGTGGCAGCCAGGGGATGATCGCCGTCAGCCCCGGAGGCGGCCTGTGCCCAAGCAAGGCTGCCGTTGAGCTGCTCCGCCGTGGGGGCATGGGAGCCCTCCCAGTAGTTGACGTACAGCCAGTCCACGTTGCTCGGGTCCACCCGGGAGCTGCCGCCGCCCTCGTAGTACACCTCGACCTGAAGTCCGCTCAGGTCCAGCTGCTCGCCGTAGGTGTAGGTGAGCTTGCCGGGGGCGGAATACAGGGCAATGCGTTCGATCTTCAGCCTGCTCACCTGGGCGGTGGCTGTCGGGTCAGTGGGACGGCCAGCCTCGCCAGAAAAGCGGAGGATGTAGTTCTCGCTTCCCGCTGTGAGCACCAGGTCGGAGACGCTCACCGTCACCGGCGCTGTGGTCACGCTGTCCAGGCTGGGCCAGGTGTTCTTGTCGGGGTAGGTGATCTTCATGGACACCCCGATGCCGTCCCCCGCCAGCAGCGGCGTACCGGTGGTGCCGGCAGCCAGGGCGAGAGTGAGCTGGTCGTCATAGATCTGGGAGGTTCCGTCCTCCCCGGCAAAGACACCGGCGTAGGCGTAGGCGGTGAATTCCAGCTTGGTCTCACTGGAGTAGACCGAGTAGATGGGGCTGCGAATGACCTTGCTGATCACCACAGGCCGTTTCTCCACACTGATGGTGCCGTCCACAAACTCCAGCCGGTAGTTGGCCATCTCTCCGCCTGTGAGGGTCAGGGGGTAAGGTCCCCCGGAAACAGGAGAGGTAGATACAGCGCTCGTCTGGAAGGCAGGGGCGGAGTAGCTGCCGCCATAGCCCTCGTTGAGCTTGTCCAGGGCTGCCGAGACCGCCGCAGTGTTCAGCGTCGCGGCGCTACCCGAGAGGTCCATGCCGCTCACCAGGGCCTTGTCGGCATCGGTGAGCTGATCATTTGCGAAGGTAAATCCGTAGGTGAGGTTCTCCTCGCCGTAGTACCGGCTCTGGCCGGTGACCGTCAGAGTAAGGGTCCGCTTGGCCACCGAGATGGCGCCCACCGCCACCGATTGTCCCTGTCCGGTGACCACCAGGGCCACTCCGTCGTGCCGGGCGGGAACGGGGTAACTGTGGTTTTCCGCTTCTCCGCCCTGGGCGCTGCCCCATCGGACGGTAAGGCCGCTACCCTCAAAGGTATTGGTGAGTATCCCGCCCACGATGCTCTCGCTGTATGGGACGATCTCCTCCCCGCCGTCATCGTAAACAATGCGTACCGTCAGTCCCCGCAGGTCCAGCTGTTCGCCGTAGATGTAATCCGTCCGATCCGGTCCGGACACCACCTCCAGCCGCTCCACCTGCCGCTGGGCGACGGTGACGGTGCCGGTGGTCCGACCGGCCAGCGCGTCATCTCGCTCCATCACCCAGCCATTGATGGCCGACTCGCTGGTGGGGTAGACGAGCACATAGTTGCCGCCGTTTTCCAGGCGGATGCCATTGATCTGAACCGTGATGCGCTTTTCGCTCTGTCCGTCCAGGTCAAAGTAAGGCGGGGTCTCATTGTCGCGCTGGGCGGTAAAGTCGTCGGTATTGTAGCGCAGGGTGAGGGTATCACCGCCGTAAATGGCGCTTCCCGTGAGAGCGGGCGGCGCGGTATTGGTGTCCGTCCAGTAAAGCGCGCCCTCCGGCCCCACGAAATGGTCGATAAGCTTGGGCGTCTCTGGCCCGCTGCCTCCCGTCGGCTCCTCCGCCAGGCGAGGCAGCACTGCGGTAAAGCCTTGGCTGTCGCCTCCCGCCGCGGCGGTGGCGCCAGTGATGACCGCGACTTCCGAATGGGGGAAGATGGTGCCCGCCGGGGTGTTCACACTTGTCACCACGATGGGCCGGGGCAACACAGTGAGGGTATTGTAGCCGCTGCTTCCGGAGACCTCCGCGCCCGCTTCCCCGTCGCTGCGGGTGTAGACAAAGCGGTAGTTATCCGCGGCGCCGCCGGAGACGTGCAAATAGTAGCTGCCCACGTCGGTACCTGCGTCCACCGGACTGCTGTCCATGTCCTCTCCCGTGCGGCCGGTCACTTGGGGGGCGGTATAGCCCGCCAAGCCGCTCAGCTGCTCCAGGTCGGTACCTGTCCGCTCCGGTGCGGCATCCCAGGAGGCCAGCTGCTGCGCGTCATAGGTCACCACATACCGGGCCAGTTCCCCATAGAACCGGATCACCGGCTGCACCGTCAGCGTCAGTTCCTTGGGCGTCACAGTGATGGGCTGCTCCGTCCGGGCTCTCGCGCCGGTGACATGCGTCACCCAGAGATAGGCTCCGTCGTGGTCGGTGACGGTGATGATCTGTCCGCCGCTCACCGGCTCTGTACCCGGTCCGTCCGCATCTCCCCAGGTGAGGGTCAGATTGTTGCGCGCCAAGTCCTCCGGGGTATTGAGCAGCAGGGGCGTATCCAAGTCGCTGAACTGCACCGCAACCTGCATGGAACCCAGGTTCAGCCGCTCACCGTAGGTATAGCTGACAGTTCCCGGTCCCGTGATGGCGATGCTTGTAGCCAGCCGCTTGGCCACCACACCGGTGGCCGAGGGGTCCGTGGGAGCCGGCTCAGCGCCGCTATCCGGCCAGTAAAGCACATAGCACGCGTTCTCCCCTTCGTTCTGGGGCAAGGTTAGAGCACTGATGGTGACCGGATAGGCCTTGGTCATCTCGTTGTCGTCAAGATTGAAGAAGGGGCTGCTGGGATTGTCCCCTTGGAAGGTGGCGGTATAACTCAGCACCAGCTCGTCGCCGGTGTGGGTGAGTGTATTCGCCGTGAGGGGGATGCCCTGGTAGGTGCCGTCGGCATCCACGGGCACGGCCTCCAGGCTGAACTCTCCACCCAGATAGCTGGCCATCAGGCCGCCCACGGCGCGGTCAACGGCGTATTCGCCGGTGGTGGCTGCGGGACTCTTGGTGACTGCCGTGACCCGGATAGGCCGGGGATGGATGGTCAGGGTACCCCAGCCGAAGTCCTCCGAGATCGTCGTCTCGCCCTGATCGCCGCTGCGGGTGTAGATGAAGCGGTAGTTGTCGCTGCCGCCTCCGGAAAGGACCACCCAGTAGCTTCCGGGCTCGGTGCCCGCTTCCGTCTCCGGCAGGCTTTCCATGCCGCCATGCCCAGTGTCTACGCTTGTAACCAATCGAATGGCAGGAGGAGTATATCCCTTGAGCCCCAAGGCTTCCAGGTCCTGTTCCCCGTTGCCAAGCGGCGTACGATCCAGGTCTTTTATCTGGCTCGTGTCGAAGGTGAACGTCTGCTCCGTGGTGGTCTCGCTGTCCTCCCCGTAGTACTTGTCTACATCTGTCACCGTCAGGGTGAGAGGGGCTTTTTCCACCACGATCCGGCAGTGGTAATCCTGAAGTGCATACCGGATGATAAAGTCATAGGTTCCCGCCGCTTCCGGCGTACCGGAGATAGTACCGCCGGTAACGGGAAGGCTCATTCCCTCGGGGAGGCTCCCCGAGACCAGAGTGAATCCGTTGACAAAGCGCATATCCGTGCCGTTCTCGCTGTGAACTGCATGGGTCAGTTCCGCCTGGGTGCCGTAGACCGGATCGCTGCCATCCTCCAGCTTGAAAATGTACCGGGGCGTTACATCCTCACCCAGGGGAATGGCATCGCTGCCGCCATAGGTGAAATAATTGTCTGCGTTTGTAGTCAAACTGGCGGGAACCGGACGGTCTGTGACACTTCGGGTGTAGTTCCAGGTCATAGCGGCTCCATTGGCCAGGACCAGGGTGAAGTCCCGCATCCCGAGCACCGGCTCAATGAGCTGTGCTGTCTCTCCCTCTGGCAGACCAGCCAGGGTAAAGGGGATAAGCAACAGCATTCCGTCCGAATTCAGCTCTGCCAGGGTGCTTCCGCTTCCTGCCAGTGAGATGCGAAGTTCCCGCAGGTCAGTCTGGAACGTCAGGCCGGGTAAGGACTTGGAATAGTGGTCCACAGGTGTAGTCACAATGCCGCTGCCACTGTGCAAAGCGTATCCACTCCAGCTGCTGTTGGCCGCAAGGATCTCCTCCACTGCTAAAGGCTGCACATAGCTGCCGTCGTAAGTCAGGGTGAAGGTGAAGTCCTCCACCGCCGCAGTGAGAACGCCGGCGTTCTCTGCCCGCAGTCCCAGCCAGAAGGTAGCGGGCTCCTCGGCGTTGAAATCCAGGGGGCTGCTGTCATAGCTTCCGTCGCTTTGCCAAACGCCCAAGTACTCCAGGGTCAGGCGGATCTTTCCGTCCTCAGGCTCCTGCTCGCGGAGCACCTGCCTTCCTTCGTCCGTGCTGTCCAGGGGAAGGTAGAAATAGTCGCTCTCTCCGACGCTCTCCAGCTGCGGGAACCAGCCATCCAGCAGCTGGTCGGCATCTGCCTCGTCCACCTTGCCGTCTCCTGTTACATCGCATACCCGGAAGAAGTAGAGCCGCTTGAGCGTGGTCAAATCATCCGCAAAGAACTTTTCCTCCAGCAGTTCTCTCAGGGCGTATCCATCGGCGACGGTCACCGCGCCGTCCATATCCACATCCCCCCGGATGGGAAGGATGACAAGACTGCGCTGGTAGCCCGTGCTGCTGCTTCCATAGTCCTGGAAGCTGTCTGTCTGCTGGGTGGAGTAACATTTGCCGCTGTACGGATCATCAATCTGGTATTGGATCTCGTAGATTCCGGGCTTGAGGCTGACACCCCGCAGGTCCACCTCCGGCGAGAGGCTGTTGATGGTATAGGCGCTCTCACCGGCTGTACCCGCCATGATCGCCCGGGGATCCAGGGTGGCCACCTGGGTGAGGGTGGCACTCCAGGTAAGGCCGCTGTTGTCGGCCTCTCCGATTGCGCTGTATGCCTGGGGAACGGGTATGACAAACGCACTGTCCTGGTAAGCGAAGAGGGCATTCTCATCCAGGTCCGGATTCTCCCCCTCACCCCACGCTCTGGGGTCATAGGCGCCAGTATAGATATTGCCGTTGTTGTTGTTTCCGCCGGAGGGGCGCTGGCTCCGATCTGTGGAGAAAGCATAGTCATTGTCGACAAAGGCCGCCTTGACCTGCTCCTTCCACGCCTCGGTAGCGGCAGCACCAGTGGTCCGCTCGACCATACCGTAGGGGCTGTTGCCGGGGGTCAGGGCGATGACCGGGTCGGTAAGCCGCTGGATATGATAGGTGTAAATCTTTGTAGACACCCCGTCGGGAGCGGTGACAGCAAAAGTGACTACATTGTGCGTCTCAGGCATTCCTGGCTCTGCCCGCTCCAGCGGAATCGTGATGCCCTCTGCCAAACTCCATACCGACCGGGCCGGATTTTCCGCACTGTTCTGCGGGCCGTATCCGCCGCTGGCTTTCCCTACCTCAGTTTTGACCAGTGCTCCGTCAGTATGATTATAGAGGTAGGTATTACTCTCTTCCCCGAACCGCACGGTCACCTCCAGAATAGACCCTGGCTCGTAGGCCGTCAGGTCGAAGGTGAGGGCGTCCGTCTCCGCCGGTACGCGGGCGTAATAGGTGGTCTGATCCGAATCGAACTCGGCCGCTGTCTTTTCCTCCAGCTCCGCCCTGGTCAGTGTGAGCACATCCTCAGTGTAAACCGGGATAGCCGCTCCCTCCACGCTGCCGGAGTGCCCTGTCAGATTGATGGCGGTAGCGTCGGCGTTGGCGCTGGGCGTCCACGCGCCGATGATGTTGAAGTAATCCAGATAGTAGGTACCTCCATCCGGATAGGCTGCATCCTGGAAGACTTCCTCAGTCCAATAGCTGCTAAGAGGAGTTCCCGGCACAAATTCCACAGCGGCAGCGCCCACATCCCCGGCGGAATAGTAATTGCCTGTCTGATCACCGTAGAGATACCATCTCCCAGTAAATTGATAGTCCGGGACCCGGACGGTGCCACTGCCAACTACGGCGCCGTAGTCCATGGATATACTCTCATCAATGACTGGAGCGGTCATGTTGCCGTCGCCGTCCGCCGTGGGAAGGTACTCCGGCCTGATGAAGTAATCTGTTCCGTCTGTTTCCAGCCAGATCTCCCACAGTTCCTCCCCTTCGCTGTCATCATAAAGGGCGCTGGACTTACCGGCGAGATCAGTAGTCGTTCCCTGGGACACGCCGCCGGGGAATTCATAACCCAACACCTCAGGATAAAAGTCCTCGCTGCCATTCCAACCCACGCTGGCTCGGCCAGGCTGCGGATTTACAGGGAAACCATAAATGACCTCTAAATATAGGGGCGGTACATTTTCCACCACGATGCCCGACAGGAGGGAAATCCCAGAAGTTTCTAACTTTGTCGTCAAAGTTGGGAACAGCCCGTCCGGTTCGCGCAGGATGGGGTCACTGCTCCCCTGGGTCGGCGTCTCTTCCTTCTCTGGCTCTTCAGGGGCTTCCTGCTCGCCAGAGTCTTCCTGCTCCTCAGAGGTTTCAGGATTACCGGGCTTCTCAGGTTCTTGGGGATCTTCCGGCTCCACCTCCGAATCAGCGGCGGATGTCTCTCCCTCCGACGGAGTCTCCTGACTGGGTTCTTCTTGGCCAGGCAGCTCTCCAGTCACACCACCTTCATCGCTGGCCAGATCATTCCCGCTCTCGCTGCCGGTGTCTGTGGTCGCAGCGGTGGAGTCAGTCTGATCCGGCGCCGTGCTCAACTCCTCCAGCAGGTCACGGCATCCCTCGGCCGCCTGGGCACCGGGGGTCAGAAGTATGGCGGCTGCCAGCAGGGCGCAGAAGGCCCTGACACTGAGATCGCTGTATTTCATTGTCGGGCCTCCTCTCCTTGCTGCGACGTTCGGGCGCGGCAACATCCGCCGCTTATGGACGGGCGGCGGATGTGCTCGTATAATCGATGGGCAGGTAATACTCGGTCAGCGCCACGGTCCCGACGGTCTGGGCCGCCTGACGCACGGCGTTGGCGTCGATGTTATTGAGGTTTCGGTCGTTATTAGCGTCCACCATGCGGTAGCGGTACAGGGCACTGTCCCCATAGTTGGGGGAGTCCATCCCCAGAGTCTGGGAGAACCGCTCCCGGATCAAATCGGCGTCGCCTGTCGTCACCACGCCATCCGCATCTACGTCACCATTGCGGTCCAGCACGATAAGGGGCCGGGTGAACGCCAGAGTAGTAGTGCCGTCGTAGTCGGTGAAGCTGTAAGTAAGTCTGTAGACACCCGGGCGGATAGCGAGGGTTTCCCCACCGCTCTGGTTCCACTGCTCCTGTGTCCTGACCATACCGATCTCCCCTGCCCCGGCCACTGCCGAGCCAAGTTCGATGCTATTTGTAGTCAGTACATTCTCATCAAAGCGTCCCGCCTGATCTGTACTTGTAGACAGGAGGTAGTACTCCTCCAGGGAGAGGGTCACGGTCACGCCGTCGATCAGGTCGCCGGCGTTGTTGCGGATGCCGGACGCGCCCGGAATATCGAATGCCTCGCCCTTGTAGACAAACAGGGCGCTCTCGTCCCGATCGTAGTTCACGCCGCCACCCCAGGCCTCCGGCCAGTAGGTGTTGGTCAGCCCTGCTGCCTTGACGGGGACAAAGTTCGCCTGGCCGTCAAAGTCATAAGCGTTGCTGGCGTCAAAGGCCGCCTTAGCCGCCTGCTTGTCGGTGATAGAGGCATCGTTCTCGATCATGCCGTAGGGGGAGTTGCCCGCCACCAAAGTGTGGCTGGGCGTGGAACTCTTGCGCACAAAACGCACCACATACTGCTCCTGGTCCCGCTCCGGCGGCAGCAGGTCGGTCCGGCCATCATAGCTGATGGTGATAGTGACCGTGCGGCTCTCGCCGGGCTCCGGAGCCTGGAAGGAGGAGCTCCGGTGGGTGCTGGCCCCATTCACAAATGAATAGTCGGTTCCGGAACAGCCCGGAGTAAGGCAGGCCGCACCCTGAGGATCCGTGGTATAAACCCTGCCGCAGATGTCGCAGGCATAATGAGGCGCGGTGCTGCCGGTGCCGCTGTATATCACGTTGTTGCCCGCCAGATCCAGCTTCATTTCCACAAGAGGTGTCACGTCCTGGTTAATCCCCTCGCCGTCTCCCACACCGTTTATGTGGGTCTCCAGCATTCTGAGGTCCAGGTCCACGGCACACACGTCGTCCCCCTGCTCCTCCAGGATGACCAGATATTCTCTGCGAGCCGGATCGAAGAGGATCACGGGATACCCTTCGGCGGCGGTGCCATAGAAGGGTTCGGGGCCATCGGTGCGCACCTGGTCAGCTGTCTCATTGGCATACGCCCGCAGGTCCTCCAGGCGCAGCTTGGAGGAAAGAGGCTCGTAGTACTCCACATATACCGTCATGTCCCGGGCGGGCATGGCGAAGAAGAAGAGATTTTCCTGCTCCGCCAGGGCGCCGGTCTCGCTGCCGTCTGGCACATACTCCGTCAGATAGACACGGCTGCCGTTCTCATCCAGGTAGTAGACCTGTTTGTTCCCCTCATCATCGGTGAGGAGCTCATACTCGTCATTCCACCCGGCCAGTACCCAGACTACGTCGTCCGTCACATAGGTACTGGTAGCCAGGTTTTTGTCTATTGTCGTAGTCTGGGCAATCTCATTTGTAGTCACCCCGTTCACCAGCCAGGCGTCGCCCATGACCAGATCGGAGGGCTCCACCACCACCGTGACCCGGTGGAGACGCTCGGCGCTCACGCGCAGCGCTGCCTCAAAGGTGCGCAGCGGTGCCGCGCTGCCTGCGGCGTACACACCCAGGGTGTCCAGGTAGTCCCCCACCGCCAGGCCAGGTATGTAGGAGAGTTCAAAGGTGCAGCTGGCGCCAGGGGCTAGCTCTGCCGCCGGGCCCGAGAGGACGGTGAAGTAACCCTTGCCCACGTCCACATACAGTCCGCGGATATCGGTGTCGCCGGTATTGGTCAGGGTGAGCTTGACCACCTGTTGATAGGTGTAGCCAACCTGGCGGGTATCGAAGGTAACGCGCTGCACCTGTCCCACCAAATCATGTCCCTCGGGGTAGAGGGTCACACTGTCACCGGTCTCCTCGTAGGTCAGGCGGATAGCGGTCTCTGGCACTGTGGGCTCACTACCCTCCCGCACCTGTACCCGGACCACCGCACCCTCCTTGGGACTGGTCGTATCATCCAGGTCATTATTATGCACGGTGCCATAGGAGCTATATGTGTAGACATCAGCGAAGGGGTCCCGGCCGTAGGTCACTACGGTACCTACGCTCCAGATGGGCGCGGTGCCGCCGGAGGTGCTGCTCACCTGCTGCCACTGATCACCCTGTATCTTGAACTGGCGAGTATAACCCGGTTCAGCGCCGGTGGCAGGATCGTAGCGTGTCTCCACCTGGTCCCCTGTCGCCAGGGTAACCAAGTCGGGCAGGACGCTGTTGGTGTAGAAGGGCATCAGCCCAGCCCTACTGCCCGTGTAGTCAAACAGGGTGTCCTCTGTTGCAGTCGCCCCGCTGTCCGGCTCCAGAACATAACTCTTGAGGTAGATGTTGGTACGGGCTCTGGAGTAGACAGGGATGCGGTCGGTCCAGTCTCCTCCGCCGTCGGGTGGTGCGATCTCTACGCCAAAGTAGCCCCCCAGGTTGATGGAGCGGCGGGTAAGCTCCCGGCCGTCGGGAAGCTGACTATTGTTGTCGCCCGGGACGATGGCAATGCGGTAAGTGTAGACACTCTCGTCCGCAGCAGCGGCGTAATAGCCCCGGGACACGGCGTAGGACGCGTGATCCAAGGCGGTGAACCACTCCGGCTGTACATAGGTACCGTCAGGCAGATAGGCCTTGAAGTCATAGCCCGTCGCCATGTCCACATATTCGTAGACATAGCCGCCGTCCTGGTCCACCATATAGTCACCCTGGCTGTCCTTCTGAGGCTGCCGCCGGGTGATATACAGGTAGAGCGTGCCGGTGGGATCATCCAGCTGGGCGGTGACCTCATAGAGGTCGGCCAAGATGGGGTCGTCCATATCCACGATGCGCCGAACCGCCTCCAGCGGATAGTCGTCTGTCACGGTCAGCCAGGGATAAAGGGCCTCCGCTGTAGCTCTGGACACGGTGGTGTGGAAGAGGTAGCGGCCCAGGTAGCGTTCATCCCCTACCTGTTCAGGCTCCACAGGCCAGGTAACGGAGGGATCCCCCTCCTTGATAACGGTCTCGATGGTCCCAGGGGTCCAGGTAATGGGCACAGTGGGAGTGACCCCCGCCAGAACCGTGTCCAACGCCAGCTTGGCCGCGTCGCTCAGGTCCAGCTCCGGGTAGGTCAAGGGGACCTGGCCCTCCAGATTGCGGTAGGTCTGGCTCAGGCGGTCGGCGGTGGCGCCAACCGTCTTCACCGGCACAACCTTCAAAATGACTTCCACCGGGATGGGATGGACTACGGAGACCGTCTCCCCGCCCGCGTTCTGGTTTTCATAGCGGTAATACTGGAGGACACGGTACTGCCCCTGTTTGGGGTTGTAGACAAAATCGTCCCCCACACTGGTGAAGGGGCCGTCTATACTTGTCCCCTCCTCCAGCACATATCCCTCCGGGGCGCTCTCGTCCCAGCGGAAGTGATAGACTATGCCCGTAGTCGCCTGACCGGCGTCATCGAGCAGTTCCAGATACATGCCGTCTCCGCCGCCCCAGTAGATTGCCAGATCCTCCTGCTTGCCAGAAAGGTAAGTGGCCCGGACGGTACCGGCGTAATTCTGAAGGGTTCGGGCGATGTCGGCCACGGTGCCGTCGGTATAGGCCTGGTAGGCATTTACAGTCACCGTGCCGTCAGCGGCGGCAGGTACCTCCAGGTCTCCAATCAGATCCCCCAGCTTGAGGGAAATCACGTAGTCCGCCCCATTTTGGGTATGGTCAAGCTCCACGCCGCGGTCTTCATCCAGGTAGGGGAAGTCCTCCTGATAGTAGCCCGCGCCCTGGTCGTCCTCAGTCATGTGGGACAGGCTCCAGCTCCACTGGCGAGTCAGAGAGTCCCCATCCTCGGTGCGCACCATGGCCAGCAATGCCTTGAGGTCGCCGGAGGCGATGATACCCTCCCCCTCAGTGCTCTCGTCAGTCTCGGTCTTGCCGCTGTACTTTTCCGCCATCTCCACATACTTGTCCATGTCGATACGGAAACTGATGACGCCCAGGGTCACCTTTTCCGTGGCTGCGTCCACATAGTACTGGCTGTATGTATCCTCGCCGCGGTCCTCCCAAGTAAGCAGGTGGATCTTCCCCGCCTCCCGGGTCAGGTCGTTGCGCACGCTCAGCTGCAGCTGTACCCGCCCGCTGTTGGGGAACACCTGGGCAGTCTTCTCGGAAAATTCATAGGAGCCCACCGTATAGATCCGCTCCGCCGGATAGAAGGGATCGCCGCTCTCGCCGCTCTCGTCGGGATAGAGCGCCTCGTCCACCCGGAAAAAGCTGCGGGTCACCACGGACGCGCTGCTCCCGCCGGCGGCGGTGATGGGTTCGTTGGTTTCATAGTCGGAGATCTGCATATATTCGCTGTTATACGTCAGGGTCATGGCAGCAGAGGTGGCGTAGTCCAGGTTGGACACCGAGACCTCCAGCAATCCCTGCAGGGAGGTTCCGCCCTTCCCGTCGGCCACCAGGCGCAGCTCCATCCCCTCCAGATACAGTGTGGGGTCCCCAGGCGCGCCCAGGATCACCGCCACCAGAGCCACTACCGCCACGACCAGGGCGGTGGCGCCGCCGGCGATGGCCGCAACGGCCCGTTTGGACAATGTTTTCAGCTTCACGGCGGACACACACCTCCTTTTCCCGTGAGGGCAGTTTTTTGGAAATGGGCGCAATGGCCCCTTTCCCCATTTATACAGAATAATTGTAGCAACAATGTGAGATTATGTCAACAAATTCCACTGTTTTCCCCTTATTTTTCCCTCCTCCACAACCCATTGGGGCACAAGAAGGCCGCACACACCACCCGGTGCGTGCGGCCTTCTCTTGGATCAGGGCTGGTAGGGCCGCAGAAGGACCTTGGCCTTGACCAGCAGGTTGTTGAAGTAGCCGTAGCTCCTGCCGAAGTTGGTCAGCAGCTGGCTGAGGTCGCGGCTGGACACCACGCCGTCCCGGTTGAAGTCCAGGTCCTCCAGCGTCAGGCCCTCCAGCAGAGGCAGGGCCTTGAGGAATATCTCCTCGGCGCTCAGGTCCGCGAACTTGGCCACCAGCAGCCGTACGCCAGCCTCAGTGGTCACGTCGATCTCCTCCAGCGGGATCTCGGAGGGATCAGGCTGCTCAGGCACCTCGGTATCCGTAGGCTCCTCGGTGTCCGTGGGTTCCTCGGTGTCCGTGGGCTCCTCGGTATCCGTGGGCTCCTCGGTATCCGTGGGCTCCTCGGTGTCCGTGGGCTCCTCGGTATCCGTGGGCTCCTCGGTGTCCGTGGGCTCCTCGGTGTCCGTGGGCTCCTCGGTATCCGTGGGCTCCTCGGTGTCCGTGGGCTCCTCGGTGTCCGTGGGCTCCTCGGTGT
>LBJMR02800__coassemble_419_pt1 | contig 30494 bp, 24 predicted proteins | sample LBJMR02800__metabat2_low_PE_006 | metagenome-assembled genome bin LBJMR02800 | reverse complement strand
CCAGCTTCCCTGCCTTCTCCAGCTCCTCAATCAGATAGGCCAGGGCCCGGTCAAGCTCCACCTGGGTAGCAAGATAGGCCTGGGCCTCGCTGCTGTACGGCAGGTCCTCCACCACCTCCTTGTTCTTGGCAGCCATGTCGTTGGTGGAAAAACCGTAATCCAGATGGCCGCTGACGGTCATGTAGTAGGTAAGGAACTGCTCCTCATCGATATACCGGGGTATCGAAGCTTCCATCATCTCCAGATCTGATTCCGGCCAGGTGTCGGAAATCTCCAGCCCATGGCCTACGGCGTAGTAGTCATAGCCCATGTTGGGGTGGCTTTTGTCCCGGTTATAATAGGTGTAGTCGTGGTCGTGGAACGCCATGGTCTGGTATCCCAGGTGCGAAAACAGATTTCCAAAACCAAAGGGCATATAGTTGTCAGCGGACTCCCGGTAGCTCCAGGCGCCGCTTTTGGGAATCAGGCCGGTGGTGGTGACATATTCCCCATCGCTGGTGGACACGCCCCAGAGCGGGGTATAAAAATTATTGAAGCGGAATCCTTCCTGGCTGAGACGGTACAGGGTAGGCGTCACCTCAGGGTCAATGGCCACCTGCCCGCTGTACCCCTCTGCCACGATCCAGATCAGGTTCTTGCCGGCAAAATAGCCGGTCCAGGGATTCTTGGCGGTAGGCTCTGCCTGGGAAAAATACTCATGCATCCGCAGAAGCGTCTCATCGCTCTCTTCCGCCATCAGAGCGTCAAAGTCAATGGTCAGCACATTGTCCCCATAGACTGGCTCCTCTTCCGGCGGCTCCTCCGGCGGCAGAGGCAGCATCTCCTCCACAGCGCCTTCCGGCGGCTCTTCCTCCGGCAGTTCCATTTCCTCCGGCACCTCCGGCAATGCCTCCCCCTGCCCCAGGCCCAGAATATCCCGGACCTCCAGGGCGGTGGTGGCCAGCACGCCGAAATTGGCCACCTGCAAATTCCGGGCGGAAGATGCGTCCACCAGCTCGGACAGGGACAGCGTACCCTCCACGGAGGAGGCCGTTACCGTCATCGCCAGGGCCGCTCCCAAAACCGCTGCGGCACCCCAGCAGCACCGCCAGGGCAAGCCTTCCCGCCGCTCCGGTACCAGCCGCCGCCGCAGAAGCAGGGACAGCAGGAACGGCACCAGCACCAGCAGAAGGGGCAGCCAGTTATTGAGGACCGCATACACGGCGTCCATGCCGAAATTTTTCAGCACCATCCCCGCCTGGGTAACGGAGTACAGGGAGAGATAGGTGCGGAAAAGGCTGTAATAGGCCACCTGAGCCCCTACCCATACCGTTATGATCCCCATCATCACCGGCAGCAGCACTACGCCTGCCCGTCGGGGCACGCTGCCGCACAGCAGGCCCAGTAAAAAAGTCGCCGGCAGCACAAACAGCGCCGTTACCGCCATGCCTTCCACCGTCAGGGCATGGACGCAGAATAGTTTTACCCACAGTTCCTGCCAAAGGAGGGCAGCAGCAAAAAAGGCCGTAGGGGTCAGCAGCCCTGCCAGCGGCACCGCCCATGGCCGGGAGGCCGGAGCCTTCCGCTCCAGTACTTGGTTCATGGTTACTTTCTCCTTATATATCCCTGTAATTTCTGTTCTTTCTTGTTTCCTTATGGACGAATGATGCCCCAAAAAGGTTCCTCGGGAAAGAACAGCTTTTCCGGCAGAGCCAATCCGCCGTCTGCCCGCATGATACATTCCTCCCCAAGCTTCTCTGGGTATTGCGATAGATTTTATCACAAGAGAAACACAATTTCCACTGTTCCATACAGGAAGTACCCCAACATTTTTCCAGCTCAATTGGCGTTTACCCGATCTGAAGCCATGCAGTCAGACCAAAACAGCGGGAAAACCCCCGCACATTGCCCAAGCGGGAATGTGCAGGGGTTTTGGTGTTCAGATATAGACCGCCACCGTCAAATCATGCCACTTTTACAGTTTCACACCGTATCCATAGGATTCAGCCGGCTTGCGCCGCGTCAAATCCAATGGCGCATGGCAGGACTCTTACTTGCGGGGGTTCTTGATGGCAGCCTGAGCAGCGGCCAGACGGGCGATAGGCACCCGGAAGGGGCTGCAGGAGACGTAGGTCAGGCCCACATCGTGGCAGAACTCCACGGTGGAGGGATCGCCGCCCTGCTCGCCGCAGATGCCCAGCTTGATGTCGGGGCGGGTCTTGCGGCCCAGGTCGCAGGCCATGTGCACCAGACGGCCCACACCGGCCTGATCCAGCTTGGAGAAGGGATCGGACTCATAGATCTTCCGGTCATAGTAGCTGGCCAGGAACTTGCCGGCGTCGTCGCGGCTGAAGCCGAAGGTCATCTGGGTCAGGTCGTTGGTGCCGAAGGAGAAGAACTCGGCCTCCTTGGCGATGTCGTCGGCGGTGAGAGCGGCACGGGGGATCTCGATCATGGTGCCCACGTGGTAGGTCATGTCGCTGCCGGCGGCCTCGATGAGGGGCTTGGCGGTCTTGTCGATGACGCTCTTGACGAAGGCCAGCTCACGGGCCTCGCCAACCAGGGGGACCATGATCTCCGGGGTGATCTTCCAGGCGGGGCGGCGGCTGCGGACAGCCAGAGCGGCCTTGATGATGGCGGAGGTCTGCATCCGGGCGATCTCCGGGAAGGTCACGTCCAGACGGCAGCCGCGGTGGCCCATCATGGGGTTGAACTCGTGGAGGCTGGCGATGACCTCACGCAGCCGCTCCTCGCTGATGTCCATCTCCTGGGCCAGGGCCTTGATGTCGTCGTCCTCGGTGGGCAGGAACTCGTGGAGAGGCGGGTCGAGGAGGCGGATGGTGACGGGCTTGCCCATCATGGCCTCGTAGATCTCCTCGAAGTCCTTCTGCTGGATGGGCTCCAGCTTGGCCAGGGCCCGCTCACGCTGCTCGGTGGTCTCGGAGACGATCATCTCCCGGATGGCGGCGATGCGGTCCGCCTCGAAGAACATGTGCTCGGTGCGGCACAGGCCGATGCCCTCGGCGCCGAAGTTCTTGGCCTGGCGGGCGTCCTTGGGGGTGTCGGCGTTGGTGCGGACCTGGAGGTCGCGGTACTTGTCGGCCCAGGCCATGATCCGGCCGAACTCGCCGCTGATCTGGGCCTCGGCGGTGTGGAGGCGCTCACCGTAGATGTTGCCGGTGGAGCCGTCCAGGCTGATCCAGTCGCCCTCCTTGTAGGTCTTGCCGCCCAGGGTGAACTGCTTGTTGGCCTCGTCCATGACGATGTCGCCGCAGCCGGACACGCAGCAGGTGCCCATGCCGCGGGCCACCACGGCGGCGTGGCTGGTCATGCCGCCCCGGACGGTGAGGATGCCCCGGGCGAAGTGCATGCCCTCGATGTCCTCGGGGCTGGTCTCCAGGCGGACCAGGATGACCTTGTGGCCCTTTTCCACCCACTCCACCACGTCGTCAGCGGTGAACACCACCTGGCCGGCGGCGGCGCCGGGGGAGGCGGCCAGGCCGTGGCCGATGGGGGCCACCCGGTCCAGCTCCTCCTTGGGGAAGGTGGGGTGCAGGAGGCTGTCCAGGCTCTTGGGGTCGATCATGCACACGGCCTCCTCCTCGGAGATCATGCCCTCGTCCACCAGGTCGCAGGCGATCTTCAGGGCGGCGGCGGCGGTGCGCTTGCCGTTGCGGGTCTGGAGCATGTAGAGCTTCTTGTCCTCGATGGTGAACTCCATGTCCTGCATGTCGCGGTAGTGGTACTCCAGCTTCTGGGCGATGTCCACGAACTGCTCATAGGCCTCGGGCATGACCTCGGCCAGCTGGTCGATGGTCTGGGGGGTGCGCACGCCGGCCACCACGTCCTCGCCCTGGGCGTTCATCAGGAACTCACCGAAGAGCTTCTTCTCGCCGGTGGCGGGGTTACGGGTAAAGGCCACGCCGGTACCGGAGGTGTCGCCCATGTTGCCGAATACCATCATCTGCACGTTGACAGCGGTACCCCAGGAGGAGGGGATATCGTTCATACGGCGATAGTAGATGGCGCGGGGGTTGTCCCAGCTGCGGAACACGGCACGGACGGCGCCCATCAGCTGCTCACGGGCATCCTGGGGAAACTCCTCGCCGATCTTCTCCTTGTACTCGGCCTTGAACTGCTCAGCCAGCTCCTTGAGGTCCTTGGCGGTCAGCTCGGTGTCCAGGGTCACGCCCCGGGCGGCCTTCATCTGGTCGATGAGCTCCTCGAAGTACTTCTTGCCCACTTCCATAACCACGTCGGAATACATCTGGATGAACCGGCGATAAGAGTCATAGGCAAAGCGGGGGTTCTTGGTCTTCTTGGCAAAAGCTTCCACCACCCGGTCATTGAGGCCCAGGTTCAGGATGGTGTCCATCATGCCGGGCATGGAGGCCCGGGCGCCGGAGCGGACGGAGACCAGCAGGGGGTTCTCCAGATCGCCGAACTTCTTGCCGGTGATCTCCTCCATCTTGGCGACGTACTCCAGGATCTGAGCCTGGATCTCGTCGCTGATCTTCTGGCCGTCCTCATAGTACTGGGTGCAGGCCTCGGTGGTGATGGTGAAGCCCTGGGGCACCGGCAGGCCGATGTTGGTCATCTCGGCCAGGTTGGCGCCCTTGCCGCCCAGCAGCTCGCGCATGTTGGCATTTCCCTCGGAAAACAGGTAGACATACTTGTGAGCCATAGTTTGATACTTCCTCCTTAAGCGTTGGTGTACGCGGGATCTACCTGGGGTAAAAACCGCGGGAGCGGATGCCTCCTTCCCCAAAGAGGCCCCATTTCCGCCCCAAATTGCCCCATTATAGCCATTATATCAGTTGGTCATGAAAAGGCAAGAAAAACTTTGTTAAATCCTACACAATATTCCGCATTTTCTCTCTCGAGAGGCGCTCACCACTCCACGCCCAGTCGGGCGGTCTTACCGGCGTCGTAGGGGTGGTGGAGCTTGCGCATCTCGGTGATGTAGTCGGCCCGCTCCAGCAGCGACTGAGGTGGCTCCCGGCCGGTGAGGACCACCTCGGCCTCCGGAGGGCATCTGTCCAGAAAGTTCTCCACCTCCGCCAGGGTGAGAAGGCCGGTGGACAGGGCCCCACAGCACTCATCCAGCACCGCCAGACCACAGCCCGCCGCCAAGCGCTCCGCCGTCTCATGGAGCAGCGCCAAACACCGCTCCCGCTCGGCAGCCTTCTCGGAATCGTCCATGGCGAAGACAAACTTGACCTTCTCAGGGGCGGGGAGCAGCTCCACTCCGGGCACATGAGCCAGGGCATACCGTTCGCCGCTGTCGGCACTCTTGAGAAACTGGGCGATCACCGCCTTCCCTCCCCGCCCGGCCCAACGGGCCGCCAGGCCGAAGGCCGCCGTGGTCTTGCCTTTTCCGTCTCCGCAGTAGATGTGCAGCATATGTTCTCCTCCCCTTTATCGTTGTTCCACGTCCCGGACGGTGAGCGTCCCCTCCGCCACGGTAAAACGGACCTCCACGCTCCCGAAGGCCATGCCGTAGATCCGGCCCGGGTCCTTTTGATAGGGGGGCCTGGGATCACAGGAGAGCACCCCCAGCAGTCCCTCCCGCTCCTGGGGCGGCACCTTCTCCAGAAGGGCGGGTGGGAAGTCCACAATAAGCCGGTGGTCGTCCCCACTGGCGGCGAAGCCCCCGGTGGCCTCAGCGTGGCAGTCGGCATAGGGCAGGTAGGGCTTCACGTCCAGGATGGGGGTGCCGTCCAGCAGGTCGGCCCCCGCCACCAGGAGCACACTGCCCTCCTTTTCGCTGCGCTCGATGCCCAGCAGCCGCACGCAGGACAGACCGATGGCGTTGGGCCGGAAGGGGGACCGGGTGGCGAAGACCCCCAGCCGCTCGTTGCCCCCCAGGCGGGGCGGCCGCACCGTGGGAGACCAGCCCTCCCGCACGGCGCGGGAAAACTGCCAGATGAGCCAGATGTGGGAAAACTCCGTAAGCCCCCGGAGGGCTTCCTCCTTCCGATAGGGGGGCTCAAAGACCACCGTGGCGCGCAGTGCGTCCACCATGCCGCTCTGGCGGGGAATGCCGAACTTGTCGGGAAACTGGGTGCGGATATGGGCGATGGGCTCCATGGTGATGGGTCCTTCCACAGTCCTCTCTCCTCTCAGGGGGCTAAAAGGGCCCCTTCCTCTGTAAAAACGGCGGCCATGGGCCTGTCCCAGGGGGCGGCAGGAATCCGCTGGGCCCGCTGGAAGGCAAAGGCGGCGGCCACCGCCGCCGTCTCCGGGCACCGGGCCAGGTAGCGGTCATAGTACCCCGCCCCCATGCCCAGCCGGTGGAAATGGTCGTCAAAGGCCACGCAGGGGCAGACGATCAGGTCCAGCTCATGGGGCTCCAGGCGGTCTGACCGCTCCGGGTCGGGCTCCGGGATGCCGTAGGCCCCCCGCCGCCAGGCGGAGCTGTCCCAGGGGACCAGGGCCTCCATGGCCCCGCCCTCCAGGCACCGGGGATAGGCAAGGCGCTTGCCCGCGGCGGCCAGGGCGGCCAGGTCTACCTCCCCCCGCACCGCCCGGTAGAGCAGCACAGTGCCGACCCGGGCAAAAAGGGGATGGGCCGCCATGTGGGCGCAGATGCGCCGTGACTTCTCCTGGTGTGCATCCGCCCCCTGCCCACGCCGGGCAAGCAGCATCTCCTGCCGCAGGGCGGCACACAGGGCCTGGTCTTGGGGACTTCTCACCTCGCGGCCCTCTCGGCGGCGGAGACCACATGGGCGCAGAGCACCGCCGTGGTCACCGCCCCCACGCCGCCGGGTACCGGGGTAACGGCTGCCACCGTCTCCTCCGCCGCGGCAAAGTCCACGTCCCCAGTGAGATTTCCCTCCTCGGTGACGTTGATGCCCACGTCCAACACCACCTGGCCCAAGGAAAGGCAGGTTTTGTCCACCACGCCGGCCCGTCCCGCCGCTGCAACCAGAATGTCCGAGCGGCGGCACTCGCCGGGAAGGTCTGCGGTGCGGGTATGGCAGAGGGTGACGGTGGCGTTGCGGCCCATGAGCAGCATGGCCGCGGGACGGCCGATGACCAGGCTGCGGCCCACCACCACCGCCCGCTTGCCGCTTATCTCATAGCCGTAGTGATCCAAAATCTCCAGGCAGGCCTGGGCGGTACAGGGGGGATAGCCCGCCCCGGTCCCAGCGTACACCGAGGCCAGGGAGGCCGGGGTAATGCCGTCCACGTCCTTCTCTGGAGAAAGGGCGGCGCACACCTCCTCCTCGCGGAGATGGGCGGGCAGGGGACGCAGCAGCAGGCAGCCGTGGATGGTCTCGTCGTCATTGATCTTCTTCATCACGGAGAGGAGCTCGGCCTGGGACACCCCTCCCGGCAGGGAGAAGAGCCGGGTCTCCACCCCCGCTTTTTCACAGCGGCGCAGGGCCCCCCGCTCGTAGGACAGGTCTTCCTCCCGCTCCCCCACCCGGACGATGGCCAGGGTGGGGCGCACGCCCCGCTCCGCCAGGGCCTCCGCCCGGGCTCGGGTGCGCTCGGTGAGAGCGGCGGCCACCGCCGCGCCTTTGAGAAGCTCCGCCATCACGCATACCTCCCCAGTACCGTCTCGTAAATTTCCGTCGCTCTGGCGCCATACTGGTGGGCCAGGGTCTGGGCCTCCTTTTCCAGGGCGGCTGCCCGCTGCTTATCGGCCATGCTGCCGGTGTTGACCTTCACGTTGAGGAGCGCCCCCTCTATGGCGGCACGGCAGAGCGCCGCGCCGGTGCCCACGTCGGAGAGGACCATAGTGCTCCCCTTCTCCAGCAGCTCACTGTGGATCTCCACCGCCTCACAGGCAAGGCGCAAAATGGTCATGGGCACGGCGGCGGCGTTCCAGAGGCACTCCTCCATCACCGTCTCCCTGCCGGAGTCCTCTTTGGGAATGGCATAGGCCCGGGACAGAGGCTCAAAGGCCGCCGCGTCGGCGTCCACCTGGGAGAGCAGGGAGCGGCGCAGCTCCTCGGCGCGGCAGAGCAGCCCCTTCACGTCCTCCTCCACGGCGGCATACTTCTTTTTTCCTATGGTGTAGTTGGCCACCATGGACCCCAGGGCCGCCCCCAGGGCACCGGCCAGAGCGGCGGCTCCACCGCCGCCGGGGGCGGGCACCTTGGCGGCCAGCTCGCTGAGAAAACCCTCACAGGTCTTTTCCGCGGTCTGCATCTCGTCTCCTCCTTTAGAAAAGGCCCGTGATGGCGCCGGTTTCGTCCACGTCGATCTTCTCCGCCGCCGGCACCTTGGGAAGGCCGGGCATGGTCATGATGTCCCCGGTGAGGGCCACCAGGAAGCCCGCCCCGGCGGACACCTTCAGCTCCCGCACGGTGACGGTGAAGCCCTCGGGCGCACCCCGGAGGGCGCTGTCGTCGGAGAAGGAGTACTGGGTCTTGGCCACGCACACGGGCAGAACGCCAAAGCCCAGGGCGGTGAGTTCCTCGGCCTGCCGCCGGGCCTTGGGGCTAAGAGCCACGCCATCGCCGTGGTAGACCCGGGTAACGATGGCGTGCAGCTTCTCCTCGATGGAGAGGTTCGTATCGTAAGCAAAGCGGAAGTTTCCCGGCTCCTCACAAAGCCGCACCACTTCCTCCGCCAGGGCCATGCCCCCTTCGCCGCCCTTGGCCCACACCTCGCTCAGGGCCACGTTCACGCCCAGGGCTCGGCACTTCTCCTCCACCAGCTTGAGCTCCGCCTTGGTATCGGTGGGGAAGGCGTTGAGGGCCACCACGCAGGGAAGACCGTAGACCTCCTTGATGTTCTCCACATGGCGCAGCAGGTTGGGCATACCCTTCTCCAGGGCGGAGAGATCTTCCTCACCCAGTCGGGCCTTGTCCACACCTCCGTGGTACTTCAGGGCCCGGACGGTGGCTACCACCACCACCGCGCTGGGGGTGAGCCCCGCCATGCGGCACTTGATGTCCAAAAACTTCTCCGCCCCCAGGTCGGCGGCGAAGCCCGCCTCGGTGACGGCGTAGTCCCCCAGCTTTAGGGCCATGCGAGTGGCCAGCACCGAGTTGCAGCCATGGGCGATGTTGGCGAAGGGCCCGCCGTGGATGAGAGCGGGGGTCCCCTCCAGAGTCTGGACCAGGTTGGGCTTGAGGGCATCCCTGAGCAGGGCGGCCATGGCCCCCTCGGCCTTCAGGTCATGGGCGGTGACGGGGCGGCCGTCAAAGGTGTAGGCCACCATCATCCGCCCCAGCCGCGCCTTCAGGTCGGCGATGCTGTCAGAGAGGCAGAGCACCGCCATGACCTCGCTGGCCACGGTGATGTCGAAACCATCCTCCCGGGGCACCCCTTGCATCCGCCCGCCCAGGCCGCAGACGATATTGCGCAGCTGCCGGTCGTTCATGTCCACGCACCGCTTCCAGGCGACCCGCTTTACGTCGATGCCCAGGGTGTTTCCCTGCTGGATGTGGTTGTCCAGCATCGCGGAGAGAAGGTTGTTGGCCGCGCCGATGGCGTGGAAGTCCCCGGTAAAGTGGAGGTTGATGTCCTCCATGGGCACCACCTGGGCGTATCCGCCGCCGGCGGCCCCGCCCTTAATGCCGAACACCGGGCCCAGGGAGGGCTCCCGCAGGGCCAGCACCGCCTTTTTGCCGATGCGGCGCAGACCGTCTGAAAGGCCCACGCTGGTGGTGGTCTTCCCCTCCCCGGCGGGGGTGGGGGTGATGGCGGTGACCAGGATGAGCTTGCCGTCCGTCCGGCCCTCCTCACGGATGAGGCCCAGGTCCAGCTTGGCCTTGTAGCGCCCGTACTGCTCCAGGCGTTCCTCGGAAACGCCGCACGCTGCGGCGATGTCGGTGATGGGCCGCAGGCAGGCCTCCTGGGCGATCTCAATGTCGCTCTTGTATGTCATGCTGCCCCTTCCTTTCTTCTGATCATTGTATCTCGATTTTACACGCAAATACCTTAAGCCGCAAGAAGCATTCCCATTTCCCCCCGCTTTGCCGGGGAAAAGAAGTCCCCCGGAGAGGGGCGCTCTCCGGGGGACTGGGATAGCTGTATGCTCTTACTGCCCCTGCAGCTGCTCATAGCGTCCGCAGGCCACCATATGGCCGCCACCGACGTCCCGCAGTTCCTGTTCGCAGGAAGCGCACTCGGGCGTGGCATAGGGGCAGCGAGTGTGGAGCCGGCAGCCCGCCGGGGGGTTGAGGGGACTGGGCAGCTCTCCGTGGAAGAACAACCGCTCCCGCTTGGCCCCGTACACCGGCACGGGAATGGCCGAGAGGAGCACCTTGGTATAGGGGTGGAGGGGGTTTTCAAAGAGCTCCTTCTTGTCGGCGATCTCCACCACCTTGCCCAGGTACATGACCACGATCCGATCGCACAGGTAGCGCACTACGCTCAGGTCGTGGGAGATGAAGAGGTAGGAGATCCCCATCTCCCGCTGCAGGTCCTTCATGAGGTTGAGGATCTGGGCCCGGACGGACACGTCCAGGGCGGAGACCGGCTCGTCGCAGACGATGAACTTGGGGGTGGCGATGACGGCCCGGGCAATGACCACCCGCTGCCGCTGGCCGCCCGAGAGCTCGTGGGGGTAGCGGTGAATATGGGCGTCGGGCAGGCCCACCCGGCGGAGCATCTCCACCGTCCGGTCCTCCCGCTCCCCCTTCTCCCCGATGCCGAAGACCTCCAGGGGCTCCTTCACATAGTCCAGCACCGTCTTGCGGGGATTGATGGCGGCGAAGGGGTCCTGGAAGACCATCTGCATCTGCTTGCGGTAAGTGCGCATCTCCTGGTCGGAGAGGTTGGTGATGTCGGTGCCGTTGAAGATGAGCTTGCCCTCCGTGGGCTCCTGAAGGCGGAGCATGGTGCGGCCCAGGGTGGACTTGCCGCAACCCGACTCGCCCACCACGCCCAGGATCTCCCCCCGGCGCACGGCGAAGGACACGTCGTCCACACCCTTGACCGTCTTGGTGGGCCGGCCCAGAAAGTCTTTGCCGGTCACATAATACTTTTTCAGGTGTTCCACCTGATAGAGAATCTCAGACAACCTTATCCCTCCCCGTATTTCCAGCAGCGCACCTGGCCCTCTCCGTGGGAGACCAGCTTGGGTCCCTGGGAGACACACTTCTCCGTGGCGTAGGGGCACCGCTCGGCGAACCGGCAGCCCGAGGGCATCTCCTCCAGGGTGGGCACCCGGCCGGGGATGGTGTAGAGGGTGTCGGTATCCTCATCGGGCCGGGGGATGGCCTTGAGCAGGCCTTGCGTATAGGGGTGGAGGGGATGGTTGAAGATATTCTCCGTGGAATTGCTCTCCACCACCTGCCCGGCATACATCACCAGCACGTGATCCGTGGACTCTGCCACCACTCCCATGTCGTGGGTGATGAGCATGATGGCGGTCTGGGAGGTCTTTTTCAGGCCGTTCATCAGATCCAGGATCTGGGCCTGGATGGTTACGTCCAGGGCGGTGGTGGGCTCGTCGGCGATGAGCACGTCGGGCTCACACATCATGGCCATGGCGATCATCACCCGCTGGCGCATGCCGCCGGAGAGCTGATGGGGGTACTCCCGCAGGCGCTGCTCCGGCTCCGGGATCTCCACCCGGCGCAGCATCTCCAGGCTCCGTGCCAGGGCCTCCTTGCGGGAGATGCGGCGGTGGGCCCGGGCCATCTCCACCATCTGGGTGCCGATGGTGTAGACCGGGTTGAGGCTGGTCATCGGCTCCTGGAAAATCATGGAGATCTCATTGCCCCGGATCTCCCGCTGCTGCTTTTCGGTCATGGCGGTGATCTCCCTGCCCTTGAGCCGCACGGAGCCGGCGGTGATCTTCCCGCTGTATTTGGGCAGAAGCCCCATGATGGTGTTGGCCGTGACGCTCTTCCCGCAGCCGGACTCCCCCACGATCCCCAGGGTCTCTCCCTTATACAGGGAGAACCCCACGTCCTCGATGGCGGGTATGTCCCGCTTGCCAATGCGGAAGCTCACGCACAGTCCCTCTACCTTGAGAAGCGGCTCATCCATACAAAAAACCCCTTGTTTCTGCTTGTTTCTGATCGGTCAGTCGTTGATGGTCCACAGCCAGGAGGCGTGGTTGAAGTTGGAGGTGTTGAACAGGTCCACATTGCTCACCAGCGGCGAGGTGGCGGAGTAGGCGCCGTACTGCACCACGGTGCACTGGGGCACGTTCTCATGCTCCCAGGCCTGGAAGTCAGCGATAACGGCGGCGTCGGCCTCGGCGGTCTGGGCGGTCAGGTAGGCCTCATAGATGGGATAGATCTCCTCGGTCTCGTTGTGGAGGAACAGGCTGTCGGAGTACAGCGCGAACACGCCCAGCATCTTGGAGGGGATGTAGGTGGCGCCCAGGGTCCAGATGGCGGCGCTGTACTGGTAGTCGCTGCCCTCGCCCAGGTCGGTAATCATGGCCTGCTGGATGGTGGCCATCTCATCCTGCTTGATCTCCACCTGGATGCCGATTTCGGCCAGCTGGCTCTTGATGAGGATGGCGGCATTCTCACCAGTGGTGTTCACCACGCCGATGATGAGCTTGCTGTCGGCGCTCCAGTCGCCCTCGGCAATGGCCTCCTGCACCAGAGCGGCGGCCTCCTCGGGATTATAGATGTCCATGTTCTCATAGCCGGGGTAGGTGGGATAGATGATGGAGTTGTTGACCACGCCGTTGCCGCTATAGATCTTGTCCAGGATGTCCTGCTTATTGATGCCCCGGTCCACCGCCTGGCGGATCTTGGTGGGTACCCGCTTGTTGTTGAAGCAGAGGTTGACCTGGGTGGAGGGGTCGGTCTCCTTGGAGATAATCACCTTGTCGTTGTCCAGGTACTGCTCGGCCACCTCAGTGGAGAGGTTGAAGCCCAGAATATCCACGTCGCCGGAGAGGATCTTGTCCACGGCGGTGGAAGTGTCGATGACCTGCATGATGAGGGTGCCGAAGGCGGGAGCGCCCAGGTGATAGTCGGGATCGGCCTGGAGGGTGATGGAGCTGTCGGCTACCTCGCTGACGTAGCTGCACGGGCCGGAGCCGATGGGGGCGTTCCAGTATTCGGCGTTGTCGTAAATCTCCTGATCACTCATGAGGGTGCCGTCGTCCTTGAGGAAGCAATGCTCAGGCAGGACGTAGAAGGAGTTGAGGGCGCTGGCCATGTAAGAGGTCTGGTTATAGGGGGCGTTCATGTGCAGCTCCAGGGTGTACTCGTCCACGGCCACCACCTCGGCGGTGTCGGTGCCGGTCTCAATGCCGGTGGAGGGGTCCACGCCGGCCAGGTACTTGGTGCCGGCCCGGTTCTGGAACTGGACCTCGTTGGTGGCGTAGAACTTATAGGAGAAGACATAGTCCTCGGCGGTGACCTTCTCGCCGTCATGCCAGGTGGCGTTCTGGTTGAGGTGGAAGGTGAGGGTCATGCCGTCCTCGGACCACTCCCAGGAATCGGCCCCTCTGGGATGGACGGTGTTGCTCTCGTCCAGGTAGATGAGCTTGTCGAAGATCTGGCTGCCCACCTGATGGGTGGCGCCGTTGATGAACTCGGTGGTCTTGAGGGTCTCCCAGGTCTTGGACAGGCCGAAGATGATGGTCTGGGCGGCGGTGGAGCCGTTGTCATCTCCGTTGCCTCCCTGGTTCTGCTCGGCGGGGGTAGAGCAGGCGGCCAGAGACAGGGCAAGGGCCATACTCAGCGCCAGGGCTGAGAGTTTCTTCGCGTGTTTGAACATGATCCATCTCTCCTTAGATATAATCGTGTGGGAAAGCTCGCAAAGGCGGTTTTACCGCCGCATTTTGGGGTCGAAGGCGTCCCGGATGCCCTCGCCCAGCAGGTTGATGGCCACGATGGTGGCCACCAGGAGCACGCTGGCGGGCACCCAGATCCAGGGCTCCTTCTGCATGACGAAGGAGGACAGGGCGTAGTTGATGGACTTGCCCCAGGAGTTCTCGATGCCCACCCCCAGGAAGCTGAGGGAGGCCTCGGAGAGCACACCGGCGGACACCCGGAAGGGGATGGTCACCAGCACCGGGGCCAGGACATTGGGCATGATGTCCTCAAAGACAATCCTCAGGTTGCTCTTGCCCAGCACCCGGGCCGCCTCCACATACTCCTTTTTGGCCACCGAGCGCACGTTGCTCTCAATGAGCTTGGCGGCGCTGGGCCAGCCCAGGAAGCCCAGCAGGAAGCACAGAATACCGATGTTGGCCCCGAAGATGGCCACCATCACCAGCATGAGCACCAGGGAGGGAAAGGACAGGAAGATCTCCGCCAGGCGCATGAGGATGGCGTCCACCTTGCCGCCGTAGTAGCCGGCGATGAGCCCCACGGGCACGCCGATGATGATGCCGATGAGGGTGGAACCGATGCCGATGGTCAGGGACACCCGCCCGCCGTAGAGCAGCCGGGCGTACACGTCCTGATAAGCGTCAGTGAGACCCAGCAGGTGGCCCGACTCCTGGGGCGACTTGCCCAGGGCGTCGGCGTAGACCACGTCGGGGTCCAGTCCCTGCACCAGGGGCAGGATGATCACCAGCACGATCTCCACCACCAGGAAGATGAGCCCCGCCATGGCCTTGGGGTCCCGCAGCAAGCGGTACCAGAAGCCTTTTTTCCCCGCAGCGAGGGCGGACTGTTGTTGCTTTTTCATACCGCCCCTCCTCATACCCGCAGCCGGGGGTCCAGCCAGGTGTAGATGATGTCAAGCAGCAGGTTGGTCACCAGCACGATGATGATGATGATGGCCACGATCCCCATGATAACGGGAATGTCCCGCATGTTGATGGCGTCCACCAGGTAGCTGCCCAGGCCCGGCCAGGAGAAAATGCGCTCGATGACCACCGAGCCGCCGATCAGGTTGGGTACCGACAGGCCCACCACCGTCACGATGGGGATGGCGGCGTTGCGCAGCATGTGCCGGAAGACCACCTTGCCGTAGGGCAGGCCCTTGGACTTGGCAGTCTTGACATACTCCTCGTTCATCACCTCCAGCATGCTGCTGCGGGTCTGCTTGATGTAGCGCCCCATGGTGGTGATGGCGATGATGCACGCGGGCATCACCAGGTATACAAAGTATGGGTAGTTGCCCCGGGTACTGTACTGGGACGGCAGCAGTCCCAGGGTCACCGAGAAGACATAGATACCCAGGATGGAGACCATAAAGCCAGGCAGGGAGTTGCCCAGGAAGGTGATCACCGTGCACAAATTGTCGATGAACCCCTTCACCTTCAGGGCCGAGAGCACCCCCAGAGGCACCGCGATCACAAAGCTCAGCAAAAGGCCGGTGCCCATCAGGATCAGGGTGGGCACCACCCGCTCGCCGATGACACTGATGACGCTCTTGCTCAGGTTGCTGTATGTATTGCCCCAGGTGCCCTGGAACACGGAGCCCAGCCAGTTGAGGTACTGCTGCCCTACTCCCACATCCAGGCCGTACTTGCGGAAGATCTCCGCCCGCATCTCATCGGTGACCTGGGTGCCCGCCAGAATGGTCTGGGTCACCTCGGCCTCCGCCGCGTTCTCGCCCGGCATCAGGGAGAGCAGCAGATAGATGATAAAGGTGAGCCCCAGGAAAATGGGGATCATGATAAGGACTCGTTTGATGATGTACTTGAGCATTTCTTCACTTCCCGCTCCGCCCGCGGTCTCTCTTGCAGGGCCTTACTTTTTCGCGTGGTAGACCAGCTTGCACACGCCGTCTCCCCGGGCGATGGTCTTCTGGATGTCCAGCTCGAAGCCGGCGGTCTCAGCCATGATGGTGTCGCCAACCATGGCACTGTCGCACAGCTGGGCGATCTCCTCGTCGCTCAGGCCCATCTCCTGCCAGGCCTTCACCAGGGGGCAATAGTGGTACTCCAGGTCCACCTTGTCGTGGCCGGTCTCCACCACGTCCACCTCGAAGGCCTCATAGCCCGTGGGGCCCTTGAACATCTTGGCGATGTACTCACCCACGTCGCTCTTGTCCTCCATCTGGGCCACGATGGCCTGGGAAGCAGCCACGCTGCTCTTGTACTGCACCGCCTTGCTCACCTCGGTCAGGTCGATGCCCCGGGCGGCGGCCTCCTGCTTGGTCATGTAGTTGCGCTTGGTATAGGCGATGGCGGCGGCCCGGTAGCCCAGCGCGGGGGCATACTGGCTCTTGGATTCGTTGACGATCTTGGACTTGGTTTCAGACATGGCTGCTTCTCCTCTCCGCTACGTTTACTTGATTTTTTACCTTTGCCGCCGGTGATTCCGGCGTCTCCCCATTCCCGTCTTTTCCGGAATAGGTTCTGCCTTTTATTCTGCCATAGCTCCCCCCTTCAGAATGTAATCCACGATACATTTGAGCTCATTTTTGAATCGCGTCCTTTCTTATCTTGCATTTCTGTCATTTCCTACCCGTATCTCCCTCCATTTATCTCCTAATTTTATACAGAAATCTTATCATTTTCCTTCTATCCATCCCTTCTTTCCTCGGTTCCGCTCGGAAAATCCCTTGCAACCGCCTCGGTGTTCTGCTATAATGCACATATTCTCAATGTTTTGACAGACAGCTCTTCCGTTCCTGCATTTCCGGAAGGCGCTGATCCCGCGGGCGGAAGGCCGCCCACTCAGGAGGTATGTCACGTGACGCAACAGCAGCAGGAGTTCCTGTCCATCCTGCGTCAGGAGCTGGTCCCCGCCCTGGGCTGTACCGAGCCCATCGCCATCGCCTACGCGGCGGCCCGGGCCAGGCGGCTTTTGGGGTCGTTCCCGGAGCGCATGGTGGTCTCTTGCAGTGGCAACATCATCAAAAACGTGAAGGGGGTTATCGTCCCCACCACCGGCAATATGCGGGGCATTGACACCAGCGCCCTGCTGGGGGCCCTGGCGGGCGATCCCGACCGGGAGATGGAGGTGCTCAGCACCGTACGCCCTGAGGATGTGGAAAAGGTGCGCGCGCTGCGGGGCACGGGGGTGTGCACGGTAAAGCCTCTGCTGGGCACCGCCAATCTGCACATCATCATCGAGGCGGAGGGGGGCGGCCACACCGCCCTGGTGGAGATCATCGACGCCCACACCAACGTGGTGCGGGAGGAGCGGAACGGCGAGACCGTGCTGCTCCATGAGACCTCCGGCGTGCGTCAGGCTCAAGCGCGCCGCCAGAAGATGACGGTGGCCGAAATTTACGACTTTGCCTGCACCGCGCCCCTTTCCGAGCTCAAGGCCGTGCTGGGCAACCAGGTGGTGTGCAACCTGTCCATTGCCGAGGAGGGGCTGCGGGGGGACTACGGCGTCCGCGTGGGCCACACCCTGCTCTCCGGGGGAGAGCAGTCGGCCCGGCGCAAGGCCGCGGCCTACGCCGCCGCAGGCAGTGACGCCCGGATGAGCGGCTGCGTGATGCCCGTGGTGGTCAACTCGGGCAGCGGCAACCAGGGCATGACGGTCTCTCTCCCTGTCATCGTCTACGCCCGGGAGATGGGCATGGAGGAGGAGGCTCTCTACCGCGCCCTGGCTCTCTCAAACCTCATCGCCATCTACCAGAAGTCCTTTATCGGAGAGCTCTCCGCCTACTGTGGGGTGGTGAGCGCCGCCTGCGGCAGCGCCGCCGGCCTTGCCTTCCTGTGTGGGGAGAGCCTGGAGGTCATCTCGGATACCATCATCAACACCATCGCCAACGTCTCAGGCATGGTGTGCGACGGGGCCAAGCCCTCCTGCGCCGCCAAGATCGCCACTGCCGTGGACGCCGGCTTCCTGGCCCTGGACATGGCCCGCACCGGCCACGTTTTTCATGACGGCGAGGGCCTGGTCAAGCGGGACGTGGACGAGACCATCGCCGCCTTCGGCCGCATGGGCCGTGAGGGCATGAAGAGCACTGACCAGGAGATCCTGCGCATCATGGTGGGCCAGTAACGGACCCGCTCGCAGACCAAGCCGTAAAACAAGCTGTGGGGACCGCTCAACCGAGCGGTCCCCACGTTTTTTATGCCTTCATTCCCTTATCTTCTGGAGAGAATACGGGCCTCCAGGGCGGTGATATAGTTGTCCGGATGTCCCTCGGAGAACTGATCGATGATGTTCAGGGTGACCACGCACCCGTCCAGTACAAAACCCTGCCGCTCCCCTTCGGCGTAGAGCCGGCCGATACTCTCCCGAATGGTGGTGTAGTTGCCGTAATGGTAGCCACACAGGTATTCTCCGGCGGGAATGGTGTCGGGGGCCAGGTCGGTCCCCTGGGGCAGGGCCTCCGCCCCGTCCTCCCGGTATAGGTAAGCTCCGAACCACTTGCGCTCGGCGGTGTAAAACCCCACCAGGGGATAGAAATAGAGGGGCTGGTAGGTAAACAGGTCGATCTCCTCTCCAATGTGGAGGAAGGGCCTGGTGGGGTAAGTCTTATGCCGGAAGGTGTCCCGCCCCGCCTGGGGTGTCTCTCGCTGGATGAAGCGGATCTTCTTCTGGATGGTATCCACCGTGGCCATGAGCTCCTCGCACCGCCGCCGCAGGGCCTCGGCCTGGGCGGTCATAGAGTCCATATTCTTGCCCACGTCCTCGTTGGAGACAAAGGCCTCCACCTGCTCCAGAGAGTAGCCCAGCCGCCGCAGATAGCGGATGGTGGCCAGGAGGTAGACCTGGTCGAAGTGGTAGTACCGCCGTCCGTTTTCCGGGTGGCGCACGGCGGGGACGAAAAGCCCCCGGGCGTCATAATAGCGCAGCAGCTGCACGTCCATGTCGAAGATCTTGGCGATCTCCCCAATGGAGAGATATTCCTTCATCCGTGTGCCCTCCTTCTTCTTCCCCAGGGCCCTCCGCCCTGTTTTTCTCGCCGTTTCCTGCAAAAAAGCGTCGGGAAGCTCCACCGTTTTGGCCATTCCGACAAAATTCATTTTGGGGCTTGAACCTATAACGATTATAGGTTCTATACTCAGTTTAACACAGAACCAGAAAAAGTAAAGAGATACGGCAAAAGGAGGCTTACCGTATGCAGACATATCTGAAAAACGGCTACATCGTCACCATGGGCGCCGGCGAGACGGTCTACGACGGCGGCGGCGTGCTGGTGGAGGACGACAAGATCGTGGCAGTTGGCAAGGTGGACCCCGTCCTGGTGAAACCCGACGCGGAGGTCATCGATCTTGCCGGCAAGTACGTTCTGCCCGGCTTTGTCAACACCCACGTCCACACCTCCCAGCAGATCAGCCGGGGCGTGGGGGACGACGTGGACTTCATCACCTGGCTCCACAAGCGGATGTGGCCCTACGAGAGCAACATGACCGAGGAGGACTCCTACGTCTCCACCCTGATGACCTCCCTGGAGCTCATCCGCTCGGGGGTGACCTCCTTTGCCGAGCCCGGCGGCCAGTTCGTCTCGGGCATGGCCCGGGCCACCAAGGAGTCCGGCCTCAGGGGCAAGCTGGCCAAGTCGGTGATGGACTGCGGCGAGGGTCTGCCCAAGATCTGGCAGCGGACCATGGAGCAGGAGCTGGAGCAGCAGGTGGCCGACCTGGAGAAATATCACAACACCGCCGACGGCCGGGTGCAGGTGTGGTTCGGCCTGCGGACCATCTTCAACAACACCGACGAGCTGTGCGTGCGCACCAAGGAGCTAGCCGACAAGTACGGCGTGGGCATCCACATGCATGTGGCCGAGGCCAAGGAGGAAAAAGAGTACACCTACGCGCGCTGGGGCGAGGGCACCGTCAAGCACCTGGAAAAGCTGGGCGTGCTGGGGGAGAACCTGCTGGCCGTCCACACCGTGTGGCTTGACGACGAGGAGCTGGAGCTGTTCCAAAAGCGGGGCGTGAAGGTCTCCCACAACCCCGCCTCCGCCATGAGGGTGCTGGGCTTTGCCCGCATCCCCAAGATGCTCAAGATGGGCATCTGCGTGTCCATCGGCACCGACGGGGCCTCCTCCTCCAACCACATGGACATGGTGGACGAGATGTGGCTCACCTCCCTCATCCACAAGGGCTGGCGGCTGGACCCCACCGTGGTGCCCGCCCAGGACATCCTGCGCATGGCCACCCGCTGGGGCGCCCAGGCCCTGCTGGACGGCGAACTCTACGGCACTCTGGAGCCGGGCAAGAAGGCCGACCTCATCGTCATCGATCCCCACGGCCCCTCCATGATGCCGGTCAACGACAAGATCGCCGCCCTGGTCACCGCCATGCATTCCTCCAACATCCTCTCCACCATGTGCGACGGCAAGTGGCTTATGCGCGACCGCAAGATCCTCACCCTGGACGAGGAGGCCATCCTGAAGGAGGCCTGTGCGCGGGGTGCGGCCATCTATGACCGGGCGGGGATCAAGCTGCCCGACCGCTTCCCCGTGGTGAAGGTATGACCGCCGGAGGAAAGCCCTGGCCCAAAGCCCTGGTGCTGGGGATCGTCTCCTCTGCCTTCTTCTCGGTCACCTACGTTCTCAACACCGCCATGGCCCTGGGGGGCGGGGACTGGATGTGGAGCGCCTCCCTGCGCTACCTGTGGATGCTGCCCATGTTGCTGCTCTTAAACCTCCCCGGAGGCGGCCTCAAAACCGTCTGGCGGGAGGTGGGGCGCTCACCCTGGCGTTGGTTTTTGTGGAGTCTGGTGGGCTTCGGCGCCTTCTACGCTCCCCTTTCCTTCGCCTCAGCCTACGGCCCCAGCTGGATGGTGGCGGGCACCTTTCAGTTTACCATTCTGGCCGGCGCCCTGGAGACCCCTCTTTTCCGGGACACAGGTGGAAAGCGGGGCAAGATCCCCCTGCGGCTCCTGCCCGCTTTCCTGGTGATCCTCCTGGGAGTATTTTTGCTCCAGGCCGAGCAGATGGGCCAGGGGGAGTGGGGTGCGGCCCTGCTCTTCGCCGCGCCGGTACTTCTGTCCGCCTTTTCCTATCCCCTGGGCAACCGCAAGACCATGGAGCTGTGCGAAGGCCGGCTCACCACCGCACAGCGGATGCTGGCCATGACGGTGTGCTCCCTGCCTCTGTGGCTGCTCCTTTCCGCCGCCGCTCTGTGGCGCGGCGGCCCCCCCTCCCCGGGTCAGGTGGGACAGTCCCTGGCGGTGGCTCTCTTCTCCGGCCTCATCGCCACCCTGCTCTTCTTCCAGGCCACCCAGCTGGTCCGCCGGGACCCCCAGCGCCTGGCACTGGTGGAGTCCTGCCAGTGCGGGGAGGTGCTTTTCTCGGCCCTGGGCGGCATCCTTCTTCTCCACGAGCCCTGGCCCTCCCTGTCCGGCTGGGTGGGCCTCGCCCTGGTGGTGGGTGGCATGGTGGCAAACGCCCTGCTCACCGCCCGATCCCCGCAGTCACCCTGAGTAAAACAGGCACACCATATATTTTTTAGGAGGTTGCGTATGAACAAGGAAGTGCTGGCAGTGGCCAAGGGCACCAAACCCGCCGACCTGGTGATCAAAAACGGCAAGATCGTCAATGTGTACTCCGGCGAGATTTACGAGGGCGGCGTGGCCGTCTGCGGCGATACCATCGCCGCCGTGGGCGACGTGGAGTACTGCATCGGGGAGAACACCACCGTGGTGGACGCCCAGGGCAAGTACCTCACCCCCGGCTTCCTGGACGGACACATCCATCCGGAGAGCTCCTCCCTGGCCATCCGTCCCTTCGCCGAGGCCGTCCTCTCCCACGGCACCACCGGCATCATGACCGACCTGCACGAGGTGGGCGTGGTCTCCGGCCTGGAGGGCATCGAGGCGGTGCTCAAGGAGGCCGAGGGCACCGACCTGAAGATCTACTTCATCGTCCCCTCCCATGTACCCTTCTCCCCCAACCTGGAGACCAGCGGCGGCCGCTTCGACCCCGCCATCATCCGCAAGGCCCTCAAGCGGCCCGACGCGGTGGGCCTCTCCGAGTGCGTGGGCCCCTACATCACCGCCGAATTCCCCGATCTCATGGAGTCCTTTGACGACGCCCTCTCTATGCCCGGCAAGACCCTCCAGGGCCACCTGCCCGACATGTACGGCGGCGCCATGAGCGCCTGCGTGGCCGCCGGCGTGTCCACCGACCACGAGTCCTTCTGCGAAAAGGACGTGTTCGAGCGACTGCGCAACGGCTGCCACCTGATGATGCGGGAGGGCTCCGCCGCCCGGAACATGACCACCCTGCTCAAGACCGTGCTGGACAACCACCTGGACACCTCCATGGTGAGCATCGTCACCGACGACCTGCACACCGTAGACCTCGCCGAGCGGGGCCACCTGGACGACGCCCTGCGCACCGCCCTTGCAAACGGGGCCGACTTCGTCACCGCCATCCAGATGGTCACCGTCAACTGCGCCCGGGCCTTCCAGCTGGAGCGGGAGATCGGCGGTCTGGCCCCCGGACGCCGGGCCGACATCAACATCACCACCGGCCCCGAGGACTTCAAGGTCCTGAGCACCTTTGCCGGCGGCCGCCAGATCACCGACAACGGCAAGCTCCTGGTCCACTACGAGACCCCCGTCCACGAGCCCTGCATCCTCAACACCATGCACCTGCTCAATCCCATCACCCCTGAGAGCTTCCACATCAAGGCTCCCGCCGGCGCCAAGAAGGTCAAGGCTCTGGTGATGGACACCCTGCCCTATATCCCCTTCACCAACCGCCGGGACGTGGAGCTGCCGGTGGTGGACGGCGTGGTCCGCTGCGACACCGACCAGGACGTGCTCTACATCGCCCAGGTGGAGCGCCACGGCAAGAACGGCAATATCGGCAAGGGCTTTATGGGCGGCTTCCACATCAAGGGTGGGGCCATGGCCTCCTCGGTGGGCCACGACAACCACAATATCATCGTCATGGGCGACAGCTTTGAGGACATGGCCCTGGCGGTCAACCGCTGCGTGGAGCTGGGCGGCGGCCAGGTCATCGTCCGGGAGGGCAAGGTGGCCGCCGAGGTGGCCTATCCCATCTGCGGCCTGCTCAGCGACCTGCCTCTCTCCGAGCTGGCCGAGAAGAAGCGGGAGCTCAACCGGGTGGCCCACGAGATGGGCACCCCCATCGCCATCCCCTTCATGTTCCTCAGCTTCATCTGCCTGGCGGCCATCCCCGCCTACGCCATCACCGACTGCGGCTTCATCGACGTGCCCACCCAGAGCGTCATCGATCCCATTCTGGAGGTCGTCGAGTAAGCATAGATACCCCAGTGTGCAAGAGAAAATCATTCAAGAAGAGGGAGCTAGCGCATGAAAAAAGACTTTTTTCTCCTGAAAGACCGCGGCACCACCGTCCGGCGTGAGATCCTGGCCGGCATCACCACCTTCATGACCATGGCCTACGTCCTGGCCGTCCAGCCCGCCGCCATCTGCGGCTTCGGACCGGAGACCTACATCACCGACATCAACGGCGTGGTCATCAGCAAGTCCGCCCTGCTCATCATGTGCGCCCTGGTCAGCGGCGTCATCACCCTGTTCATGGGCCTGTACGCCAACCTGCCCCTGGCTCTGTCCACCGCCATGGGCAGCAACTTCATCCTGGGCGGTCTGGTCAACAGCGGGGCCTTCTCCTTTGGCTGGGCCATGGCGCTGCTGCTGTGCTCGGGCATCCTGTTCATCCTGGTCACTGTACTGGGCGTGCGCAAGATGGTGGTGGACCTGCTGCCCAAGAACCTGAAGATCGCCATCCCCACGGCGGTGGGCTTCTTCATCGCCTACCTGGGCTTCTCCAACACCGGCCTGGCCATCTTTGAGGGCGGCAGCCTGGCTCTGGGCGACTTCAAGCAGCCCTCCGTGCTGCTGGCCATCATCACCATGGCCATCATGGGCATCCTCACCGCCTACAAGGTCAAGGGCGCCATCCTCATCGGCATCATCGCCGGCACTATCATCAGCATCCCCATGGGGGTCTCCACCGTGCCGGCCTCCCTCTTCTCTCTGCCCGATATGGGCGAGGTGGGCAACCTGTTCCTCTGCTATGACTTCGCCTCCATCCTCAAGGACATCCCCGGCGCCCTGGTGTGGATCTTCATCCTCTTCACCAGCGACTTCTTCGCTACCTTCGGCGCCCTCATCGCCGTCGGCGCTCAGACCAACATGCTGGATAAGGACGGCAACTTCCCCCACATTGAAAAGCCCTTCCTGGTGGATGCCATCGGCACCGTGGTGGGCTCCGGCACCGGCTGCACCACCATCTCCACCTTCATCGAGTCTACCATCGGCGTGGAGGCCGGCGGCCGCACCGGCCTGACCGCCATCGTCACCGGCGCGCTGTTCCTGGTGTGCATCTTCCTCTCTCCCCTGTTCCTCATGGTGCCCACCGCCGTCACCGGCGTGGCCCTCATCTTCGTGGGCTTCTCCATGCTCTCCGGCTTTGCCAAGATGGACTTCTCCGACTTCACCGGCTGCTTTGGTCCCTTCGTGATGATCATGTTTGGCACCTTCACCGGCGACATTGCCGCCGCCATCTCCCTGGGCGTCCTGTCCGACGTGCTCATCAAGGTAGTCACCGGCAAGGCCAAGCAGGTCCACCCCGTTCTTTACGTCGTCTGCATTCCCCTGATCCTCTATTTCATCGTCTGATCCGCGACCTTGCGGCGGCGCTCTCGGAAGGCCCTTCTGGGAGCGCCGTCTCTCTGTGTTCCCCCGTCGGCCTTGACGGGAAATGCTTTTTATGGTAAGGTACTTTTCACAACCGAATACCGGCAAAGGAAGTCCGTAGGGAAATGGCGCAAGCCTGCCGAAGGAGTAACACTCTCAGGCGCCCGACAACCGGGTGGGGACTATGGACGGATGTGGCTCTGGAGAATCCCAATAACGGGTACCGAAGGTGCAAGGCGCGCGCACTGCGGCGGCGCTGAATCTCTCAGGTAAAAGGACAGAGTGGATGCAGGGCTTTCTCTTCCTTCGGGGGGCGAAGGGGCCGCGATTGCTTCCAGTTGATTGGACTGAACTCCGCCTCATCCGGCGGGGTTCAGTTTTTCTTTGCCGGGAAGAGAAAGGATGATGTGCCCGTGTTGCTCTCCCTGGTCTCCACGATAAATTCCTATCTGTCCGACTACGTTCTGGTGATCCTGCTCATGGGAGTGGGCCTGTGGTTTTCCATCCGCACCCGCTTCGTCCAGGTCCGCTGCTTCCGGGAGGGAATGCGGCGGGTGTTCGGCAGCATCAAGCTCTTCGGAGACCGGCATGAGAGCGGCATGAGCTCCTTCCAGGCTCTGGCCACCGCCATCGCCGCCCAGGTGGGCACCGGCAATATCGTGGGCGCCGGCGGCGCCATCCTCACCGGCGGCCCGGGCGCCATCTTCTGGATGTGGGTCTTTGCCTTCTTCGGCATGGCCACCATCTACGCCGAGGCGGTGCTGGCCCAGGAGACCCGCTTCAAGGACAGCCAGGGCCACATCCAGGGCGGCCCGGTGTACTACATCACCACCGCCTTCCGCGGCCCCTTCGGCAAATTCCTGGCCGGCTTCTTCGCCGTGGCCCTAGTGCTGGCCCTGGGCTTCTTCGGGTGCATGGTCCAGTCCAACTCCATCAGCTCCACCTTCGCCACCGCCTTCCACATCCCCAAGTGGGTGGTGGGGATCGTGCTGGTGTTCATCTGCGCCTTTATCTTCCTGGGCGGCGTGAAGCGCCTGGCAGCGGTGACCGAGAAGCTGGTGCCCATCATGGCGGCCCTGTTCCTACTGGGCGGTCTGGCGGTGCTGGTGCTGCGCATCACCTCCCTGCCCGCCACCTTTGCCATGATCTTCCGCTACGCCTTCGCCCCCCAGGCCATCATCGGCGGCGGTTTGGGCTACGCCCTCAAGACCGCCATCAGCCAGGGCGCCAAGCGGGGCCTTATCTCCAACGAGGCCGGCATGGGCTCCACCCCCCACGCCCACGCCCTGGCCAACGTCCCCACCCCCCACGACCAGGGCGTGGTGGCCATGATGGGCGTGTTCATCGACACCTTCGTCGTCCTCACCCTCAACGCGCTGGTCATCGTCTCGGTGCTCTACACCCCCGGCGGACTGCTCCAGCACGGCTATGCCGCCGAGGCCGCCCAGCTGGTCAACAGCACCAACCTGGCCCAAACCGCCTTCGGCGCCGTGCTGGGCAGCGAGCTGGGCGCGGCCTTCGTGGCTATCTGCCTGTTCTTCTTCGCCTTCTCCACCATTCTGGGCTGGAACCTGTTTGGAAAGATCAATGTGGTCTATCTCTTCGGCCACAAGGCCACGGTGGTCTACACCGTCGTGGCCCTGGTCTTTATCTTCCTGGGCACCATCTCCTCCAGCGCTCTGGTGTGGGGCCTGTCCGACCTGTTCAACCAGCTCATGGTGATCCCCAACGCCATCGCCCTGTTCGCCCTGACCGGCGTGGTGGTCAAATCGGCGCGGCGCGGCGGGAGGGCTGCGGTCTCTAAGTCCGAGAAGTAACCACTGCATAAACAAAGGATGTGTCGCAAAACGTAAGTTTTGTGGCACATCCTTTTTGGAGCTGCTACCCAGATTTGAACTGGGGACCTCATCCTTACCAACTGGTTGGGAGTCTTCCAGCCCTTGATTTTCAACGCTTTCCGGCCATTTTTGCTCCAAAAGGATGAGGTCGGTGGCACTCTTTGCTCCGTTGGTTCCGTACAGTCCTTTCCCCGTGTGGGTCAGCATGTGGGTCAATAAAAATTTGCTCCCCAACTCTTCACCTACTTTATCTCCATGCCACACTTGACTGGGATCAGTCTTTGTGTTACGCTTTATACATCATTAAATTTAACAGGTGTATATATGACTAATATTCCAAATTATATTTCCAGCCAGGTAGAACTACACTTTGCTGACTATTACCACCATTTCAAAGAGTTTCAGATATCTCCCACATACCGTCCTTACTGGGACAAGTGCATGGAGGCAGTACAGGACCGTGAGCTGCTCTCTCATATTATGTTCTGCAATGATTTGTTTCACATCCCACCGATTAAAACCTTTCTGCTCTACTATGAGCAGGACTTCGTATCTATCACCGGGCGGGAAGATGCCGCCCTGGAGCTCTTTGTGAAAAAGGCTATTGGAGCCTTCTGGGGCATGGTGTTCAAATTCGTCTTGGGATATCAGGGCCAAGAGAGCGTGTCCGTCTCTCTAAACCAGAAATTTTTTGTGCGGACGGCAACTTACTTCAAAGATCCAATAACGCAGAAATAGAAGGAGGTTTGGCAGATGGGAACCAAATACACCCGGGAAGAAATCCTAACTAAAGTAGAGGGCGCAGCTCGAACAATGCCCAACTTTTATCAGCAACCCTTTGTTAACTACACAGGCACACTTCTTGGTGAGAAAGAATATGACACAGAGGTAGTTGCGTCCTATCTGTTACAACGCCCTCACCTATGGGATCAGATCCCCACTATTACCCGCAGCTCCTATCGAGTGGCAGGCCACGATGGGATCGCACAAAATCCAGACTCTAATCAAGAGGAAGCCCATTTGGCGTATGCCTTGGCGAATCACCACCTCACTGGTCTTGGCACCATACTGGATTATCAGGTCCCCTTAAAGCGTTCTCTGCACGACAATACAGGTAAAATCGATCTGATCGCCGATGATGGTACTGCGATCTACCTTTTGGAACTGAAACAGGGCAACAGCAGCGAGACGCTGCTGCGGTGTGTGCTGGAAATTATGACATACTGGCATACTGTAAACCATAGCAAATTAATCGAGAGCTTTCTTGGAAAAGCAGCTTGCCGAACCGTGGTGCCCGCTGTACTGCTTCCTGAGGCGTGCAGGGCATATCAGGAGTTGGAGGAAGTAAGGCATGGAAAACGGCCTCAGTTAGCGGCTCTAATGGCGCAGCATGGCGTACAGGCCTTTTGGCTGGACTCCTCCCTGCACTGCCATCATGCTTAATCTGACCGTCCACCGGGGCACCCACCAGATCGGCGGATGCGTCACCGAACTGCGAACCTCCACCACCCGCATCGTGATCGACATAGGCAGTCCCCTCCCAGGGCCAGAAGGAACCGCACCGGAGGCGACTCTTTCCCTTCCCGGCGTCACCGCTCCGGGCGAACCCTGTGACGGGGTGTTTTTCACTCACAATCACGGGGATCACATGGGGCAAATCAGCTGTATTTTACCGGAAGTACCCCTGTTTCTGGGAGAAACCGCCCGCGATGTGGCGTTGACGCTCTACCACCGTCTGGCCCGGCATGACGCTACGGGCTGCACCCCTATTCTGGCCGCTTTGGAACGGGCCAACACGTTTCATCCCGGCATAGCGCTGACGGTAGGTGACCTGCGTATCACTCCATTTCTGGTGGATCACTCCGCCTTCGATGCCTATATGTTCCTGATCGAGGGGGACGGGCTACGAATACTCCACACCGGTGACTTCCGAAATCACGGTCCCCGAGGAAAAGCTCTGTATCCTGTCCTGCGCCGCTATGTGGGCCAGGTGGACTGGCTGATCTGTGAGGGCACCACCCTCTCCCGTTCGTCGCAACCCATGATGACAGAGTGGGAGTTAGGCCGCCGCACTCAGGCAATTCTTCAGAAGCACCAGCATGTTTTTGTGCTCTGTTCCTCCACTAATATTGACCGGATCGCCGTCTTGACCCACAGCACACCCCGCCACCGCCCTGTGGTGTGCGACGGCTATCAGAAGGAAATTCTGAATCGGGTGGAGCTCCGCAACGGAAACAAAAGCTTCTTTTACCGCTTTGACCGGGTGATCCCCTATTCCAGCCGGAATACCAAACTTCAGAATTGGATGGCCGATCAGGGCTTCCTCATGTTTGTCCGGGCCAATGACCGATTCCGGCAGCTCATGGAACCCTATCGCAACGATTGCGTGGTTCTCTACTCCATGTGGAGCGGCTACCTGGATGGGCCCTGCGCAAATCCTGATCTAACTCAATTCCTGGACGGTTTTCCCGTGATCCGCCTCCACACCAGCGGCCATGCGGAACGAGAGACCTTGCGTGAGGTCTGCCGCATTTTACAGCCCCGCCGCGGCATTATCCCCATCCACGGAGAGCAGCCAGAGATATTTCGCAGCCTTGCACCGTCTTGTCAAGTGATTTGCCTCAAAGACGGAGAAATGCTGACTTTATAATGAAGAAAAGGAGAATCACCATGGATCGTTTAGACCGATACCGGGGCTGTCTGCTGGGAGGCGCGGCCGGGGACGCTCTGGGCTACCCGGTGGAGTTTGACTCCAGAGCCGCTATCCTGTCGGCCTATGGTCCACAGGGGATCACCGATTATGTGCTTACGGACGGTACTGCTCAAATCTCTGATGATACCCAGATGACCCTTTTTACCGCCAACGCCCTATTGTTTGCCGACACCCGCAGACGCGTCGGCGCGCCGGGCGGAACCCTGGAAGGGGCAACAGTCGCCTGCTATCAGGACTGGCTGCGTACCCAGCAGGAACCATACCCCCAGCCAGACGGAGACTACATTTCCTGGCTGGCCCATGTCCCGGAGCTGTACCACCGCAGGGCACCGGGAAACACCTGCTTGGTAGCCATTCACCAGGGAGCAAAAGAGACCATAAGCCATCCCATCAACCAGAGCAAGGGATGCGGCGGAATTATGCGAGTAGCTCCCATCGGGCTCTATACGAAGCATCCGGAAAAGGCAGGCCTGCTGGCCGCTCAGAATGCCGCCATGACCCACGGTCATGAATTGGGCTATATTCCCGCTGGAATGCTGGGCTACTGCATCAGTACTCTGGCCCATAAAGAAAATCCCTCCCTTCTGACTGTGATCCAGAGCAGTATGGACTGGGCGGCAAGGCAGTTCTCCACCGCCAAGCATCTGCCCGAGTTGACCGCCCTGGTAGAGCAAGCGGTCAGTCTGGCCGCTTCGACGCTACCAGACGAGGAGGCCATTCCAATGCTAGGAGAAGGTTGGGTGGCAGAAGAAACCCTTGCCATTGCGGTCTATTGTGCCCTAAAATATGAGCACAATTTTGACCGGGGTCTGATTGCGGCAGTAAACCACGACGGCGATAGCGACTCCACCGGAGCCGTAACCGGTAATCTGCTGGGAGCTTCTTTGGGCCTTTCTGGTATTCCTCTGAAATATCAGCACACGTTGGAATTGAGGGAGATTATATTGGAGCTTGCGCATGATTTATGCCATGGCTGCCCTGTAGGTTATGGGCGGCAGCCAATCATCCATGTAGTGGGAACCCCGATTCCGGAGCCACAGGCAGAAACTTCAGAAGCTGCCCTGTGGGATGCCAAATATAATACGGCCACCTATCGTCCCTCCGCTACAAATGAAAGCAGATAAAAGAAGAACACCTGGTCTCCCTTTCTGGGCTGCCGGGTGTTCTTCTTTGCTGTGTATTTTGGAAAGAGACCCATATCAGAAATTGATAAGCTATACAAAGAAAAAGGTAGCACCAACAATTCCCCCGCTGTTTGCCCCTGTAGGCCGCTGTGTGGCTTCTTTCCGGGCAAGGCAGTGTAGTGGTTTTACGGCGGTTTCCCCCCTTGTTTGCCATTGATATGGAGAGGCTATCGGGTGACGAAAAATAAGCAGGCAGAAAGAGCCGGGGTCGTAAACGCCCCCTGCTCGGCCACAACTGCCCGCAGTGCGGGCAGTTTCAGCGCCTGCGCGGCGGGGTCGTAAAAGACAAAATTTTAGTCTTCCGGGGTCGTGATTCCCTGTATCCTTAGTGCCGCGGGATTTGATCCGGGGTTACAGCAGATACCCCCCCTCAAAATCTGCGTCGCAAAACAAA
>LBJMR02800__coassemble_408_pt1 | contig 32064 bp, 31 predicted proteins | sample LBJMR02800__metabat2_low_PE_006 | metagenome-assembled genome bin LBJMR02800 | reverse complement strand
TCCCAGCATTGCAAAACATAGAAGATCCCGAGAAGATTCGAGAAGGCATCTCCAAAACAAGCGAAAGCTCAGGCTACATGAAAAGTACGAAAAACCCTGTAATATCAAGCGTTTGAGAAGAAAGACAGGACTTGTGAGGAGTTATAAAAAAGATGACCAAAATACTTTTTGTGTGCCACGGCAATATCTGCCGCAGCCCCATGGCGGAATTCGTCATGAAGGACCTGGTGTCCAAGGCGGGGCTGTCCGGCGAGTTTGAGATCGCTTCGGCGGCGGTAAGCAGCGAGGAGCTGGGCAATCCGGTCTATCCTCCCGCGGCCCGGGAGCTCTCCCGCCACGGAATCCACTGCGCAGGCAAGCGGGCCCGACGGCTGACCCGGGAAGACTATGACCATTACGACCTGCTCATCGCCATGGACCGCTCCAATCTCAGCGGAATGGCGCGTATCTGCGGGGGTGACCCGGAGGGGAAATTCTCTCTGCTGCTCTCCCACGCCGGCCGTCCCGACGAGGAGGTGGCCGATCCCTGGTATACGGGAGATTTTGAGGCCACCTGGAGCGATGTGCTCTCCGGCTGCGAAGGTCTCCTGGCCCACCTGACAGGCAAGGTCTCCTGACTGTCCTTTCCAAACAAAAAGCTCCGGCCACCACGGTGGCCGGAGCTTTTTTGCGTCTTTCATCTTCAGCGGCGTTTTAGAAGTTACCCGGTCATGCCCGAACCTTCGCCGTCTGGCGTCTTGGCATGAGGAGAAGCGTGGCGGCCATAATGCCCACGCCGGCCACGGCACTTACCACGGCCACGCCGGAGAAGGCCTGGGCGATGGCCACCGCCTCTCCCGCGCCGCCGGGGGCGGTGGCGGCGAGATAGCGGGCGTTATAGAGGATGCTGTACGCGGAGGTAAAAATCACGTTGCCCATGGAGTTTGCAAATTGCAACACAGCGGTGGCACTGCCCAGGTCCTCGCTGGCTACGGCAGCGTGCATATAGGGCTGAATGATCACACTCTGGCAGCTGGTACCCACGCCGAAGATGACCATGACAGCGTAGATGGTGAGAACGCTGGTCTGCGTATCCCAGAAGCAGCACAGAAGGCTTGCCAGTGCGATGCAGCCGCCGCACAGGAGGAAAATGGGTTTGAAGCGCCGCCTGTCTTTGGCGATCCATGCCCCCAGGAAGGTGGGCAGGACAAAGAAAATGATGTTCTTGGGCAGGGCCAGGGTGCCGCTCACGGTGGCGGAGAGGCCCAAGCCCACCTGACCGTACATGGTGAGAGTGCTGGAGCACAGGCACACCATAGGTCCGATGAGCAGATAGGTGGCCGCGGAGAGGAGGAAGCTCTTGTTGCGGAAGAAACGGGGGTCGAAGATGGGATCGGCCGCTCTGCCCTCATGGCGCACCAGCAGGAAGAGCAGCGCCGCGCCCACCACCAGCAGGGTGATCCCCAACGGAGAGATACGCGGGAAGGCCACGCCGCCGAAATTGCACCAGGTCAGGATGGCAGCCAGGCCCAGGGCCAGCAGCACCATGCCTGCGCGGTCCAGTCCGCCGCCGCTGCCGGTGGTCTTGTTGGGGTAGCAGGTCGCCAGGCAGACGAGGGAGAGGGCCCCGAAGGGGGCGAAGAAGAGGAAGGCGGCAAAGGGCCCCAGGAAGTCCACAATGACGCCGCCCCCCAGCAGCCCGGCCAGAAGGGCCACGCCGTTGACGGTGCCGAACACGCCGAACCACTTGGGGCGCTCCCGCAGGTCGGTGACGTCGCCCAGGATGGCGTAGGGGATGGAATTGAGGAGCCCGCCGGCCAGGTTTCCGGTGAGGTAAAGGGCAAAGAACACCCCTCCGCTGGTGGGCACGGCGCAGCAGAGCATGAGCCCCAGGCGCACGGCCGAGGCGGCAATGGCCAGGCGGCGGCGGCCGAAGCGGTCGCCCAGCTTGCCGCCCAGGGGCGTGACCACGCAGGAGATGAGGGAGTTTAGGCCGTTTAAGAGGGCGTAGTGCTCCATGACCCCATAGCGCTCCAGCAAGGACGGGAGCACCACAGGCATGGTGAAGGCGAAAAGGAGATTGTAGAAGAACATGGCCCCCGCGCCCAGGATGACCACGCCCTTGGCCCTGTTCCCCAGGGAGATGTAAGGGGTCATGGCTTCATGGCCTTCTGGATGGGTTTGAAGCAGATCTCCGGCATGTTGCGCACCCTGGGGTGGACGCGGACCGGGAAGGGCAGCTGGGCCTGGACGAAGAAGTAGGGGTGCAGGCCGGGGGCCACCTCGGTGATGAGCAGTCCCTCGTCCTCCAGTTCAAAGACCGCCCGCTCGGTGACATAGAGGATGCGCTTGCCCAGGGAGCGGAAGTAGGGGGCGTTGAGGGAGATGCGCTCCACCTCCTCCACGAATTTGCTGCCCTTGCCCTCCAGGACGGAGATACGGCCGTTTTCCACGGCGTAGCCGGAACCCTGGCGGAACTTGGAGCAGACCACGATCTTCTTCGCCCCCTGGGTGACGTGGTTGAAGCCGCCCACGCCCATGAGAAGCTGCCCCTTGGCCGAGACGTTGACGTTGCCCTTCCGGTCGATCTCCAAAGCGCCCACGAAGCTGGCATCCAGGCCGCCGCCCTCGTAGAGGTCGAACTGGGCGGCCATGTCGTAGATAGCGTCGGCATTGATAACGGCGCCGAAGGCGTCGGGCACGGGTACGCCGCCCATGACGCCGGTCTCGATGGAGACGTGGTGCCGGGGGGTGAGGATGCCCATGTCCCTGGCTTCAGAGGCGGCCAGCATGGGGGTGCCGATGCCCAGGTTGATGAGGTAGGAATCCTTGAGCTCCAGGGCGGCCCGCCGGGCGATGACCCGCTCGGCCAGGGTGAGGGGCTTGCCCGGAGCGCGGTCCCGGGTGAGGTTGTCCCGGCACATTTTTTCCACCATCTCCTCGGGAGCGCGGCACTCGCCGGAGAGATAGGGGTCGTAGCCGGGGCGGTTGCTCTGCCACTGATCGGGGGAGAGCCAGATGCAGTCCACCAGGGCACCGGGCACCCGCACGTCCTTGGGGTCGGCCGGGACTGCAGAGAGGCGCTCCACCTGGACCATGACGAGGCCGCCGTTGTTGTGGACGGCCATGGCCAGGGAAAGGGAGTCGGAGACGTTGACTTCCTTTTCAAAGGTAATGTTGCCGCCCGGGTCGGCAGTGGTGCCCCGGAGGACGCACACATCGGGGTAGACGGTGCGGTAGAAGAGGTACTCCTCCCCGTCCACCTCCCGCAGCTCCACCAGCTTTTCCCTTGAGCGGTCATTGAGGGCACAGCCCTGCTGCCGGGGATCTGCCGAGGTGTGCAGTCCCACCTTGGACAAGAAGCCGGGCCGGCGGGCGGCGGCGGCACGGTAGTTGGTGGAGATGATGCCCTGGGGCAGGTTGTAGCCCTCCATCTCCCCGCTGAGGACAGCGGGGGCGAAGACGGCGTAAGGGGCGATATAGCCCACGATGGCCCTGGAGACCATGCCCGGGTGAGCCAGACGGGTGATGTAGGCGTTCTCGCCGCTTCCGCCCAGGCCGCAGGCGGAGTAGATGGTGAGGTTTCTGGGGTGTCCCTCGCTGAGGAAGCGCGCCTCCGCCGCCAGGAAGAACTGCTCGGCCAGGCCGATCATGCCGATGCCGTTGAAGGAGACGATGGCGCCGTCCCGGATGCGGGCCACGGCCTCCTGTGGGGTAGTAAGCTGTCTGGGCTGCATGGATAGGACCTCCGTTCACACATTATATTGTCTGAAATTAAGCTATCCGATTTCACGGCCGTTGTCAATAGTTTTTTCTAATATTTTGTTTTTACGTCTTGCAAAGCACATTTCTATGTGATAATATGGTCCTAAATTAATATGCAACCGCGTTCCTTTTTCTCAAATTCACTTTTCTGTAATTCATCAACAAAGGAGTGGAACCCGTGAAACTGATCGATCTCAGTTCTCTTTTGCGCAACAACGCCCCCAACGATCCCCCCGCCCAGCGGCCCACCATCGTCTACTCCGACCATGTGGCCGGCCGGGACAACATGCTCTCCTTCTACCCCTCCGCCACGGCGGCCGACCTGCCCGACGGTCTGGGCTGGGCCTTTGAAGGGGTGTTCCTGGGCACTCACAGCGGCACCCATCTGGACGCACCCTGGCACTATCACCCCACCATGAACGGCGGGGAGCGGGCCTGGACCATTGACGAGATCCCGCTGGAGTGGTGCTTCTCCCGCGGGGTGAAGCTGGACTTCTCCGACAAGGGGGACGGCTACCGGATCATGGCCGCCGATGTGGAGGCCAAGCTCCAGGAGATCGGCCATACCCTGCAGCCGCTGGACATCGTGCTGATCCAGTCTGGGGCAGCGCCCTTTGCAAACAGCGAGGAGTACATGGTCAAGGGCTGCGGTATGAGCCGGGAGGCCACCAACTACCTCACCGAGCGGGGGGTGCGCATCACAGGCACCGACGCCTGGAGCTGGGACCGTCCCCTGCCCCTGGTGACCGAGGAGTTTGCCCGCACCCATGACAAGAACATTATCTGGGAGGGGCATTTTGCCGGCATCGACCGGGGCTATTGCCATATGGAGAAGGTGACCAACCTGGACCTGCTGCCCGCCACGGGCTTCAAGGTGGCCTGCTTCCCCATCAAGATCGAGGGGGCCAGCGCCGGCTGGGTCCGGCCGGTGGCCATTCTGGAGGACTGAGAGCGTGGACTGGAGCAAAGCGCCCACGCTGGAGCACGTGAAGGGGGATACCTACTGTATCGTCACCGCTTTTTCCCGCATTCCGCTTTTCAAACTGGACGCGCATAACGCCGTGCTGATGGACTCCGGCCTTGCCCTGGACCGGGCCGGGATCTGCCGGGTGCTGGAGCGAGAGGGTCTGCGAGTACGTGCCATCCTCACCAGCCACATCCACATCGACCACGCGGGCAACCACCGCTATTTTCAGAAGACCCATGGGGCGCGGCTGTATCTGAGCCTGTATGACGCCGCCCTGGGCTCTAACCCGCTGGCCATGCACACCTATCTCTACGGAGACAGCTATCAGCACACCAACGCCTACGCCCACAGCCTTTTCTGCCGGGCCGATGAGCTCTTGTGGCGGGACAAAGACTTTGTGGAGGTGGAGGGAGCCCGGTTCCAGATCGTGCCGCTGGACGGCCACGCGCCGGAGCATCTGGGCTTCATCACGCCGGACAACGTGGGCTATGTGGCCGACGTTCTCATGAGCGACGACGTGCTGCGCTCGGTGCGTATCCCCTACTGCAACTGCTGCCAGGTTGACCTGGAGAGCAAGCGCCGGGCGGGCGAGCTGCCCTGCGACCGGTTTATCCTGGCCCATAACGCCGTGGAGGACGATCTGCGGGAGCTGACCGAGCGCAACATCAATTCCCTGCTGGAGCGCATCGAAATGGTGGCGGACCTGGCCGACCACTACATGACCATGGGCGAGCTGATCTGGGCCAGCGGTAAGGCGCTGGGCGCCCGGATGCAGACTACCGAGAAGATCATGGTGGCCGAGCAGAACCTGCGTTCCTACATCGAGTTTCTGGTGGACCGGGACGTGCTCATCAACCGCGCCAACGACGGTCGGGTGGAGTATATCCGCGCGGACCTGGCCTGAGACAAGAGAGAATTAAAAAAATATAAAAGAGGAGGATCATCATGAACAAGCTCATCATCGCCGCCGCCCTCTCCGGGGCCGGCACCAGCAAGGAGGCCAACCCCAGCGTGCCCTACCATGCCGACGAGATCGCCGAGCAGGTGGTGGCCTGCGCCAAGGCGGGGGCGGCCGCGGTGCATATCCACGTCCGGGAGGACAGCGGCTGGCCCACCATGGATACGGACAAGTTCACCGCCGCCTTTGAAGCCATCAAGAAGGCCACCGAGGCTGCCGGCGTGGACGTGGTGGTGAATCTGACCACCTCCGGCGCTTCCGGCATCGTGCCCAACGAGCTGCGCCTTGCCCACCTGAAGAAGCTGCGCCCCGAGATGTGCTCCTTTGACGCGGGCACCATGAACTGGAACAACGGCGGCGTATTCGTCAACGCCCCCGATTTCCTGGAGCAGCTCTCTGCCACCGTGGTGGCCGAGGACATCAAGCCGGAGATCGAGATCTTCGATAACGGCATGATCGGAAATTCCCTCTATTACATCAACAAGTACCACATCCCCACCCCCTGCCACTTCCAGTTCGTCCTGGGCGTGGGCGGCGGCGCCGACGGCACGGTGCGCAACCTCAACTTCCTGCGGGAGATGCTGCCCGAGGGGTCCACCTGGTCGGTGACAGGCATTGGCAAGACCCACCTGCCCATGCTGCTCACCGCCCTGGCCATGGGCGCCGACGGGGTCCGGGTGGGTCTGGAGGACAATCTCTATCTTTCCCGGGGCGTGAAGGCCACCAACGTGCAGCTGGTAGAGCGGGCGGCGGCCATCGCCAAGCTCTGCGGCCGCGAGATCGCCACCGCCGAGGAGGCCCGGGCCATCTGGGGTATCAAGCGCCATGCCCTGGCCGAGTACACCCCCGCCTGAGGGGGACGGGAAGGAGGCCGACTCCATGGCTGAGACCCTGACCCAACCGGGCGGGGGTCTGGACATGACCCAGGGCCGCCCCATCTCCCTGATCTTCCGTTTTTCCCTGCCCCTTCTGCTGGGCAACCTGCTCCAGCAGGTCTATAACATGGTGGACTCGTCGGTGGCCGGCATTTTTGTGGGCAAAGCGGCGCTGTCCGCCGTGTCGGCGGGGTATCCCATCGTGTTCATGCTCACCTCGGCCTTCTCCGGGGTGAGCATCGGTGGCACCATCCTCATCGCCCAGTATTTCGGGCGGCGCAGCTATGAGGACGTGGACCGCACCGTCCGGGCGGTCTACTTCGGCATCACAGTGGTATGCGTACCTCTGATGGTGCTGGGCATTCTGGGGGCAAAGCCGCTGCTGGAGCTGTTTCTCACCCCGCAGGATGTACTGCCCCACGCCACCACCTATGTCCAGGTCATTTTCGCCGGGCTCATCGGCGGCATGATCTACAACGTCAACGCCGGCATCCTCCAGGGCCTGGGGGACAGCAAAAGCTCCCTGCGCTTTCTGGCCATCTCCTGCGCGGTGAACGTGGTGCTGGACCTTTTGTTCGTGGCGGTGGTGGGCTGGGGAGTCTTTGGAGCCTCCTTTGCCACCATCCTGGCCCAGGGCCTCTCGGCCTGGCTGGGGGTACGGCACATCAACCGGCGCTATCCCTTCATCCATATCCGGCTCTTCTCCCGGCAGGTGGACATGGCCCTGGTGAAAAAGTCCCTGTATCTGGGCATCCCCTCCTCCATCTCCAACCTGCAGTACAGCATTGGCATGCTGGTCATCCAGTCCATCATCAACAGCTGTGGCACCGATTTTATGGCTGGTGCAGGGGCGGCGGCCAAGATCGACTCCTTCGCCTTCATGCCCATTCTCAGCTTCTCCACCGCCATCACCACCTATGTGGGTCACAACATGGGGGCGGGGCGGCTGGACCGGGTGCGGCAGGGAGTCCACGCCACCCTTGCGCTCTCCTGCGGCACCTGTGCACTGATGGCCCTGATCTTCGTGCCGCTGGGCCGGTTCATCATGAGCCTGTTTTTCGGACTGGGAGAGGACCCGGCGGCGCTGGATGCGGGCATGGCTTACCTGCTGCGCATCATGATCCCCACGCCAGCCCTGGCGGTGCTCTATGTGCTCAACGCCACCCTCCGGGGGGCAGGCGCGGCCATTCTGCCCACGGTATCCGGCATCGTGGCTCTGTGGGTGGTCCGGGTGCCTGCGGCCTATCTGCTGATGGACGCCTTTGGGCCGGAAAATATGTTTTTCTCCTTTGTCATCGGCTGGACGGTGGGCCTCATCATCACCGGCACGGCCTATCTGCGAGGCAAATGGACCCGCAAGTCTCTTTTTGACCCGCCTCCTCTCGGGGAGGAACTCCTTTGATCCCCGTTTCTCTTTTTTCCTCGCGCGCAAACGGGATGCGCCCCGGAAGCCCATGGCTTCCGGGGCGCATCCCGTTTTTTGTGTTTTCTCAGGCCGGCTCGCCGCCGCCGGGAGCCAGGCCCTCCAGGATTGTGATGGTCTCGGCGGAGAGCTTTTTCCCGCCCAGCACCGAGTAGACAAAGCCGTTTTGCTCCAGCCACTCGGGGGACTTCTCCACATCGCCGGGGAGCAGGATGTCGGCGGGGAACATCCTGCGGTACTGTCCGGGGGGCACGCCCACGATTTTTTTGAAAATGCGGTTGAAGTGGCTCAGGTTGGTAAAGCCGGTGGCCTCGGCCACCTGGGTGAGGTTCATATCGGAGAAGGAGATAAGCTCGGCTGCCTTGCGGATGCGGATGATGGTAAGGCACCCACCGATGGTCATACCGGAGTCCCGCTTGAAGGCCGAGCAGATATAGTTCTTATTGAAGCCCAGGGCGTCGGCCACCTCCTGGAGGGGGACCTCCTGCTGGTAGTGAGCCTCTAGGTAGCGCACGATGTCCTTGGAGACCTGGCCATAGCCGGTGGTGTCGATGACGCCGGTGGTGACCTCCACCCGGTCTCCGTAATGGCGATAGAGGTAATTGATGAGGGTGAGAAGGTAATCGCTGGCGATGGTGGGGGAAGCGGGTTCGCCTCTGGCGCTCTCCTCCACCAGTTCGCGGATGAGGGCGCCCGCGAACTCATCTCTGGGCAGTTTGGGCGGCAGGGAGGCAATCAGCCGCTCCAGGCGGTGGCTGGAAACACTGAACTTAATCTCATAGCAGCGCACCATGCGCTCTTTGATCTCGTTCATGCCGTGGGGGGTACCGGGTGGCGGGATGATAAACTCCCCGTCCTCCATGGCCAGCACCTGGTCTCCCACCGGGAAATCCACCGGTCCCTGCCGCACATAAAAGAGGTGGTAATAGTCGTGGGTGTGTACCTTGATGCCGCCCTTGATTGGGAAATTGGATTCGGCCACCCACAGCACGTTGGCACTTCGATCTGACTTGGTCTCCATCTGATCACATCCTCGCAGGCTCCCCGGTTCTACCAGGAAATATTTTCCCTCGTTTATTTTATCACCCGCTTGCCCCTGTTTCAATGCCTTTTCTCACCTTTCTGTTCAGATATTCACTTCCCTGGCCCCTTCTCCTCCCGGAGCGGCACCTCTTTCCCGTCGCATCCACAGCCAGCAGGAGCAAAATATCAGACAATCTGCTTCCGCTTTCTTTCCCTCTCGCTCCCGTCACACATTTTCTGAATATTAGCAATTTTTCTCCATTTTCTCATTCATATATCCGCCAGATCCCAGCTTGTCTAATTTCAATAAAAACAGATAAAAAACAATTTTCAGTATTGACAAATCTCATGCAACAAGTATAGTATATGAACATAAATCAAGTCAAGCTAGTTTTTAGCTGAATTTTAGAAAATCTCACCTCTTCCATCCGTTATATTTCCATATCATAATTTCAGGCAACACACTTTCTTGTTTTGTCTCTATCCAAAAAGGCGGTGATATGCGAACCAAAGTAAAATTCGATACAGTTTCCCGTGTTTTCAAAAAAAGAGAAAAGGAGATCATCATTATGAAGCGCAAACTATCCCTTGTTCTGGCCGCTGCCATGACGCTGACCATCGCGCTCGCCGGCTGCACCCCCGCAGCCTCTGATCCTACCGACTCTCCTGACAACACCCAGCCCGGCGGCGAGACCACGGTACGCACCGACATGAATGCCCAGCTTTTCTCTGAGTGCACCTCTCTGGACCCCCAAGTGAACCCCTCCTCCTACGATCTGGCCGTTATGTACCAGATCTACGACAGCCTCTTTGAGCCCGTAGACGGAGACTACAACAACCTCAAGGGCTCCCTGTGCGAGAGCTACGAGGTGGATGACGCCCAGATGAACTACACCCTGCACATCCGCCAGGGCGTGCTGTGGCACAACGGCGACACCCTCACCGCTGACGACGTGGTGTTCTCCATCAACCGTATGAGAGAGTCCGCGGTGACCATGGCCCGTATCTCCTTCATCACCGATGTGCAGAAGGTGGACGACTACACCGTGACCATCGCCTGCGCCTATCCCTCCCCCCGTCTGCCCGCCCTGTTCTCCACCGCTTCCATGTCCATCGTCAACAAGAAACTGGTGGAGCAGTACGGCGACAACGCCATTGAGACCGTAGTGGGCACCGGCGCTTACAAACTGGAATCCTGGGAGCCCGGCGGCAACATCGTGCTGACCTCCTTTGAAGAGGGCTGGCGCGGCTCTCCCCAGATCAAGACCATCACCTATAAGCTGATCACCGACACCAACGCCGCCCGCATCGCCTTCCAGAACGGCGAGATCGACACCTTCTACGCCTCGGCCGCCACCGACCTGGAGCTGTTCTCCGACGAGACCAAGTACACCACCACCGCCTACACCAACTCCACCCAGGACCACCTGGCCTTCAACGTCTCCCGCACCGACAGCTGGGTGAGCAACAAGACCTTCCGCCAGGCCGTGGCCTACGCCATCGACCGGGAAGCTCTGGCTGAGATCACCAGTGACGGTCTCTACAAGGTAGCCAACTCCGTGGTGGCTCCCGGCAACGCCGCTTACAGCGACACGCCCTTCCCCTACGAGTACAACCCTGAAAAGGCCAAGGAGCTGCTGGCCGACTGCGGCTATGACGGCGCTGAGGTGGGTCTGCTCTACACCTCCTCCTATCCCATCTCCAACACCTGGGGCACCACCGTGGAGGCCTATCTGCGGGCCGTGGGTATCAACGTGAAGATGGAGGGCCAGGAGTACGCCTCCGTGGTGCAGCGGGTGACCGACCGGGATTATGACATGACCATGTTCGAGTACTCCGTGTCCTTCCCCGATCCTCTCTCCAGCTTCTATGCCATGTTCCGCAGCGACGGCTACTACAACGTTTGGCAGTACATCACCGACGAGATGGACCAGCGCATCATTGAGCTGTACGGCGAGGCTGACGACAACGCCCGCAACCAGGCCATGATGGAGATCGACGAGTGGGCCAAGGAAGAGGTCCTCTACATCCCCTCCTATCAGCAGGGCGGCTACTACTTCCGTCCGGTGGAGCTGACCTCCACCACCGTGCCCGAGCCCATGTTCGGCTGGACCCGTATCTGCTATTCCTCCTGGGAGGCCTGATCCTTCCGGCGGAGGAGAAACTTCCTCCCTTTCCCCATTTCCCTACCCTGGCACTTGGGCGAGGGTCGGCCTTGAACGGACCGGCCCTCGCCCTCTCTCAGGGAGAATCCGCGCATAAGGAGGCAAACATGGTTAAATTTGTCATAAAGCGTCTGCTGATGATCATCCCCACTCTGCTGGTAGTCAGTTTGGCGGTTTTTCTGCTGTGCAACATCACTCCTTCGGACCCCGGCCGGATCAAACTGGGCGTGGACGCGCCCCAGGAAGCAGTAGACCAGATCAATCACGAACTGGGCTATGACCGCCCCCTGCTGGTACGGTACGGCATGTGGGTGTGGGACGCCCTCCACGGCGATTTCGGCACCTCCTATTACACCAACCACAACGTGTTCACCGAGCTGCTGGCCCGGTTCCCCTACACCCTCAAGCTGGCCCTTTTGGGCCTGATCTCCGCTATCATCGCCGGTATTCCCCTGGGTGTGCTGTGCGCGGTGAAGCAGTACTCCATCGCCGACTACACACTCTCCACCCTGGCCATGTTCCTGGCTGCTATGCCGGTGTTCTGGATCTCGCTTTTGTTGCTGCTGCAGTTTTCCATGAACCTGGGCTGGTTCCCCTCAAACGGCGTCTCAGACGGATGGCGGAGCTGGGTGCTCCCCACCATTCCTCTTACCGTCGGCTACGGAGCGGGCTATCTCCGGTATACGCGCACGGCCATGCTGGATACCATCCGTCAGGATTATATTCGCACCGCCCGCGCGAAAGGCTGCGGCGAGCAGACCGTCATCTGGAAGCACGCCTTCCGCAACTCCCTTATGACCCTGGTCACCATCACCGGCATGAGCTTTGCCGGTCTGCTGGGCGGAGCCTTCGTCATTGAGAACGTCTTTTCCATCAATGGTCTGGGCATGATGGGCGTCACCGCCATCACCCGGAAGGACATGCCCCAGATCCTGGCCTCGCTGCTGGCCATCGGCACCATGTTCCTCATCGTTATGGTGATCATCGATGTGCTCTACGCGGTGCTCAACCCCCGCATCCGCAGCATGTACAGCTCCGGCGGGAAGAAACGCCGCAAGAGCGCGGCTGCCGTGGTATCCGTAGATCCGGACACCCTCGCCGACCCCGCCATGCCTGACTGGAGCCAGGAGAACCTGGCGCTTTTGAGAAACGGAGGTGTGAACCATGGCTGAGGTGGCCGTCAAGTCCGCCCCCAAGAAAAAGCGCCGCAGCAACGGCCAGGGCGCTGACATATGGCGCCGCCTGCGCCAGAACAAAAAGGCGGTGGGCGCCATGATCGTGCTGGCCTTTCTGCTCTTCCTGGTGGTCTTCGCCAACCTGCTCATCCCCTACGGCAACGCCGTGGACATCAATCCTCCCGACCGGCTCCAGTGGCCCAACGCCGAGCACTGGTTCGGCACCGACCACTACGGCCGCGACATCTTCGCCCGCATCATCTACGGCGCCCGGGTGACCCTGCTCATCGGCTTCGGCGCCACCGCCATCTCCGCTCTTATCGGCACCGCCATCGGTACCACCAGCGCCTACCTGGGCGGCAAGGCCGACGCGGTCATCACCCGCATCCTGGACACCTGGATGGCCATTCCCTCCCTGCTGGTGACCCTGGCCCTCATCGCCGGCATCGGCCGGGGCCTGCCCCAGACCATCGCAGCTCTGGCGGTGGGCGGTATCCCAGGCTTTTCCCGCATCCTGCGAGCAGCCGCCCTGGACGTGGTCAACCGGGACTACATGGAGGCAGTGCGGGCCCTGGGCGCCTCCCGGAAGCGGGCGGTGTTCAAGCATGTGGTTCCCAACGTCATGAGCCAGGTTCTCATCCAGGCCACCAGCAGCGTCTCGGGCAACATCCTGCTGGGCGCCACCCTGAGCTTCCTGGGCCTGGGTGCCCAGCCTCCCGCTCCCGAGTGGGGCTATATGCTGGCCGAGGGCATTGACAACTACCAGTTTTACAGCTACCTGGTGTCCATCCCCGGCCTGGCCATCGCCATCACCGCCCTGGCCATCAACATCCTGGGCGACGCCCTGCGGGACGCCCTGGACCCCAGACTGAAGAAGTAAGGAGGAGACAGACATGGAAGAAAAGAAAAAGCTTCTGGAAGTCAAGGACCTGCGGGTCTCCTTCTTCACCCACGCCGGCGAGGTCAAAGCGGTGGGAGGCATCTCCTATGAGCTGGACTACGGCGAGGTCATGGGCATCGTGGGCGAGTCTGGCTCGGGCAAAAGCGTGGAGGCCTACTCCATCATGGGTCTGCTCCAGGACCCCGGCAAAGTGGTGGGCGGTTCCATCACCTTTGAGGGCCGGGACGTGCTGGCCATGAGCAAGAAGGAGAAGAAGCAGTTCCGTGGCACCCAGGTGAGCATGATCTTCCAAAATCCCATGACCTGCCTCAACCCGGTCTACACCATCGGCGCGCAGCTGATGGAGGCCCTGCGGGTCCACGAGAAGATCCCCAAGGCCCAGGCCATGGAGCGGGTCAAGGAAATCCTGGAGCTGGTGGGCATCACCAACGTGGAGCGGCGGGTCAAGCAGTACCCCCACGAGCTCTCCGGCGGCATGCGCCAGCGGGTGATGATCGCCATGGGTATGATCTGCAAGCCCAAGATCCTCATCGCCGACGAGCCCACCACCGCCCTAGACGTGACCATCCAGGCCCAGATCCTGGAGCTGATGAAGGACATCCAGAAAAAGACGGGCATGGCCATCATTTTCATCACCCATAACCTGGGCGTGGTAGCTGAGATCTGCGACAAGGTGGCGGTGATGTACGCCGGCCACCTGGTGGAGAAGGGCACCGTGGACGACATCTTCTACAATCCCTCCCACCCCTATACCCGGGGTCTGCTCAAGTCCATGCCCCGGGTGGACGCCAAGAAGTATGAGCGGCTCATCCCCATCGAGGGCTCGCCGGTGGATATGCTGGACCCCCCTCCCGGCTGTCCCTTCGCCCCTCGGTGCCAGTCGTGCATGGCGGTGTGCACCATGCGGGAGCCGCCGGAGACCACCGTGGGAGAGGGCCACTGTGCCTCCTGCTGGCTGCTCAACCAAGAGGAGCTGACGGCAGAGGAGACCGCCAGCGTCAAGAGAGAGGAGGCCGCAGAGCATGCCGGGTGAGAGACTGCTTGAGATCCAGCACCTCAAAAAGTACTTCCCTATTAAGGGAAACGGCGGCACCAGCTATGTCCACGCGGTAGAGGACGTGTCGCTCTACATACGCCGGGGTGAGACCCTGGGCCTGGTGGGCGAGTCGGGCTGCGGCAAGTCCACCCTGGGCCGGGCCATCCTGCGCCTGCACGAGCCCACTTCGGGCAAGATCATCTACGACGGCAAACCCTTTTACGACTCCGAGGCGGGCATCGCCGAGAACACTCTCCCCTATCGCCGGAAGATGCAGATCATCTTCCAGGACCCCTCCGCCTCCCTGGACCCCCGCATGACGGTGGGCGAGATCATCGGCGAGGCGCTGGACATCCACAAGCTGGCCAAAAGCCGCAAGGAGCGCCGGGAGCGCATCCTGGAGCTTCTGGCCATGGTAGGTCTCAACGACGAGCAGGCCGACCGCTATCCCCACGAGTTTTCCGGCGGCCAGCAGCAGCGGGTGGGCATCGCCCGGGCCCTGGCGGTGGAGCCGGAATTCATCGTCTGCGACGAGCCCATCTCCGCCCTGGACGTGTCCATCCAGTCCCAGATTGTCAATATGCTGGAGGACATGCAGCGGGAGCTGGGTCTCACCTACCTCTTCATCGCCCACGACATCTCGGTGGTGCGGCACATCTCCAACCGCATCGGCGTGATGTACATGGGCAGCCTGGTGGAGCTGGCTGAGAGCTATGAGCTCAGCGACCATCCCCTCCACCCCTATACCCGCACCCTGCTCTCCGCGGTGCCGGTGCCCGATCCCAAGGTAAGCCGCTCCAAGAGCCGCATCATCCTGGAGGGCGACATTCCCAGTCCCATCGATCCCGGCCCCGGCTGCCGGTTCGCCTCCCGCTGTCCCTACGCCACTGACAAGTGCCGCCAGTGCGCCCCCCAGTTCCGGGAGGTGGCTCCGGAGCACTTCGTGGCCTGCCACATCTACAACACTACGCCCGGCTGCTGAGCTGGACAGGACAAGGAGGAAGATCCTATGCAGATTCAAAACATCACCCTCTACGGCGCGGGTCTCATTGGCAGCGGCTGGGCCACCCATCTGCTGTGCTGCGGCAAGCGGGGCGTCGTGGTCTATGACCTGGCCGAGTCCGCTCTGGACCGGGCCCGGGAGCGCATCCAAAACGACCTTAACTTCCTGGTCTCCCAGGACATCCTCACCAAGGCCCAAGCTGACGAGGGCTATGCCTCTCTGGTGTTCACCACCGAAGCGGACGTCGCTCTCAAGGATGCCGACCTCATCCAGGAGAGCTGCCCGGAAAACCTGGAGCTCAAGCGCAAGGTCCTTGCCGACATCGAGGCGCGCTGCCGGTGCGACGCCATCATCTGCACCAGCACCTCGGGCATCATGGTCCGGGAGATCGCCCGGGACGCCGTCCACCCCGAGCGGGTCATCGGCGCCCATCCCTACCACCCGGTCTACCTGCTTCCCCTGGTGGAGATGATCCGGGGTGACAAGACCGGCGAGGAATATATGCGCGCCGCCTATGACTTCTACAAAAGCGTGCGCAAGGAGCCGGTGATCCTCAAAAAGGAGAGCCCTGGCTACATCGCCAGCCATCTCATGAGCGCCCTGTTCCGCGAGTGCGTGAACCTGATCTCCCAGGGTGTGGGCACCATGGAGGACATCGACACCGCCTTCTGCTACGGTCCTGGCCTGCGCTACGCCCTCATGGGTCCCTGCACGGTGCTGCAGCTGGCGGGTGGCGACCACGGCATCGCGGGCACTCTCTTCGGAGGTATCGGCAACTCGGGCGGCAACTGGCTGGAGAGCTTCGCCAACTGGACGGTGTATCCGCCGGAGACCCAGCCCTTCTTCCAGACCTGCCAGGAGGAAATGAACAAGGAGATGTCCCACCGGGACGCCCTCCACGGCCGCACCAACGCGGAGATGGAGCTGTTCCGGGACAAAGGGCTGGTGGCGCTGCTACGCCATCACGGGAAACTGTAAATCAGCAACCATCGTGTTGTAGTAAAAGGAGAGAATCATATGCGTGAAGTCGTGTTCGTGGACGGGGCCCGTTCGGCGTTCTGCAATATGGGCGGCGGCCTGCGGGACCTTTCCTCCACCGAGATCGCGGGATTTACCATCCGTGGCCTGCTGGCGCGGACGGGCATCCTGGAGCGGGGCAAGGTGGACGGTGTGGTGGCGGGCAACGCCCTGCGGGACGCCCGCAGCTGCAACCCCGCCCGGTATGCCGCCCTGGCCGCTGGTCTGCCGGTGGAGACCGAGGCCCACTATGTGGAGATGCAGTGCGGCAGCGCCATCACCAGCGTCAACCACGCCGCGGCCATGATCGGCGCGGGGTATGCCGACGTGATGGTGGTGGGCGGCATGGAGTCCTACTCCACCCTCCTGGCGGAGTTTGACATGAACGTCCCGCCCTACAAGCTCATCCCCCCCATCCCGCTGGCTCCCCACCTGGCTCCCACCAAGGAGGAGGACATCGACATGATCCATGTCAGCGACGGCATGGCGAAGAAGTGGAACGTCTCCCGGAGCGAGTGCGACGAGTACGCCCTGCGCAGCCAGCAGCGGCTCCAGAAAGCCTACGAGCGGGGGATCACCGGCAGCGAGATCATCCCCTACACCATTCCAGCCACCCGCAAGACCCCTGAGGTGGTCATCGACAAGGACGAGTTCCCCCGCCCCTCCACCACCCTGGAGGGTCTTGCCAAGCTGCGCTCCGTCCTGCCCGAGGGCGTGACCACCGCCGGCAACGCCTCCGGCCGCAACGACGGCGCCGCCTTCCTGCTGATGATGAGCGCCGACAAGGCCAAGGAGCTGGGCTATGAGCCTCTGGCCCGCTGGGTCATGGGGGCCGACGTGGGCGTTGCCCCGCACGAGATGGGCATCGGCCCGGCCTTTTCCAACCTGAAGGCCATGAAGCTCGCCGGACTCAAGGTCTCCGACTTTGACGTCTTCGAGTGCAACGAGGCCTTTGCCGCCCAAAACCTCTCGGTCATCCGAGAGATGGAGACCCAGAGCGGCACGACCATCGACCAGGAGAAGTGGAACCCCAACGGCGGCGCCATCTCCATCGGCCACCCCAACGGGGCCTCGGGGGCCCGCATCGCCATGTTCGCTATGCGCGAGCTCATCCGCACCAGCGGCAGGTACGGCCTGTTCAGCTCCTGCTGCGGCGGCGGCCACGGCACCACCACCATCATCGAGAACCTCAAGCGGTAAGGGAGGCAGGAAGAAAATGCGTGAAGTAGTGATCGTAGACGGCGTCCGCAGCGCCTTTACCAATTTCGGCGGGGGCCTGCGCACCCTGGCCTCGGTGGACATCGCCTCCCGAGTGGTGGACGGCCTGCTGGAGAAGACGGGCATTCTGGAGCGGGGCACGGTGGACAGCCTGATTGCGGGCTGCGCTCTGGGCGACTATAAGTGCAAGGACATTGCCCGGTATGTGGTGCTCCAGTCCAAGCTGCCCACCGAGACCAGCGGCACCTTTGTGGAGATGCAGTGCGGCAGCGCCATCACCAGTCTCAACCACGCGGCGTGGAAGATCATGGCCGGGATGTCCGATGTGGCCATCGTGGGCGGCATGGAGTCCTATTCCACTATGACCGCCAAGTTCCCCATGTCCAAGCCCCAGTACAAACTCATCCCCCCCTATCCCATCGCCCAGGGACTCACCCCCAACAAGGAGCGCAACGTGGACATGATCACCGTCAGCGACAAGATGGCGGTGAAGTGGAACGTAAAACGGGAGGAGGCCGACGCCTACGCCGCGCGCAGCCAGCAGCGGCTGCAGCGGGCCTATGAGCGGGGCGTTACCGGCACTATCATCCCCATCACAATTCCCGGCGACCGCAAACGCCCCGACACGGTAGTGGACAAGGACGAGTTCCCCCGTCCCGAGACCACTCTGGAGGGGCTTGCCAAGCTGCGCGCGGTCCATCCCGACGGAGTGACCACCGCCGGCAACGCCTCCGGCCGCAACGACGGCGCCGCCTTCCTGCTGGTCATGACCGCCGAGAAGGCCAAAGAGTACGGCTACACCCCCATTGCCCGCTGGGTCACCGGGGCCCACTGCGGCGTGCAGGAGGACTACATGGGCATCGGCCCCGCCTTCTCCAACCTGAAGGCCATGAAGGCTGCCGGTCTCAAGATCGGGGACGTGGACGTGTACGAGTGCAACGAGGCCTTCGCCGCCCAGAACCTCTCGGTCATCCGGGAGATGGAGGCCCAGACCGGCGATACCATCGACCAGGAGAAGTGGAACCCCAACGGCGGCGCCATCTCCATCGGCCATCCCAACGGCGCCTCGGGTGCCCGTATCACCATCTTTGCCATGAACGAGCTGCTGCGCACCGGCGGCAAGTACGGTGTCATCAGTTCCTGCTGCGGCGGCGGTCTTGGCACCACGGCCATCATCGAAAATCTCAAACGCTGAAATAAGAGAGGAGTCATCCAGTATGGAAATCAAGAAGGTATGCGTCATCGGCGGCGGTCTCATGGGCCGTCAGATCGGCCTGTGCGCCGCCATCCACGGCTATGACGTGACAGTGTACGACAAGGTCCCCGAGGTGGAGGAGAAGGTAGTGGCCTGGGAGAACGAGTATCTCGCCGGCCGCATCGCCAAGGGCAAGATGACCCAGGAGCAGGTGGACGAGACCAAGAAGCGCTTTGCCGTCAACCAGGACCTGAAGGCCTCCGCCTCCGACGCCGACCTCATCATCGAGGCCATCGTGGAGATCTACGACGCCAAGGCCAGTCTCTTCAAGGAGCTCAGCGCCGTCATCAAGCCCACCGCCATCGTGGCCACCAACTCCAGCTACATGGTCTCCTCCCTGTTCAAGGACTGCTTCACCGATCCCAGCCGCCTGCTCAACTGTCACTTCTATAATCCCGCCCTGGTGATGAAGTTTGTGGAGGTGGTCCAGGGCCCCCACACCGACCCGGCCTGCGCCGAGGCAGTGATGGACTTCTGCAAGAAGATCGGCAAGGCGCCTATCTGGATGAAGAAGGAGATCAGCGGCTTCGCAGCCAACCGCCTGGTAGGCGTACTCAACGCCGAGGCCCGCTACCTGGTCCAGAACGGCTATCTCACGCCCCAGGAGGTGGATATGGCCTGCGAGCTGGGCCTGGGCCACCCCATGGGTCCCTTCCGTCTGATGGACCTGACCGGCGTGGATCTGACCTACGACCTGATGCGTCCCGCGGTGGAGGCCGGCCAGCCCAAGCCCGACTGCTATGATCTCATCGAGAGCATGGTCAAGGAGGGCAAGCTGGGCCGCAAGAGCGGCCACGGCTTCTACGATTACGAGTAAGTGCCTGCCGGAAGGTCCCCGCTCCATCCGTGGGGCGGGGACCTTCCCCGTCAAGAGAAAGGAGGAGCCGTCTTGAAGTGGCTCACAAGGCCGGAGCCGGGGGAAGTGGGCCGCCAGGTCCTGATCTTCGCCTGGATTCTGGTGTGCAACCTGGCGGTGCAGCTGCTGCACGGAGCGCTCTCTGCGGTGGGGATGCCCACCTGGCCCATTTTTCTCTCCAACATCCTCTACTTCCTCATGGGCGCGCCGGAATATAAAGAGCGCCTCATACACTGCGTGTGCGGAGGCGTGTTCGGGCTTGTGTGCGCCGTGGGACTTCTGTGGGCCGACGGGGCGCTACTCTCCCTGGGTCTTTCGTCTTTGTGGGCCCTGATGCTCCCCCTGGCGGTGGCCCTCTTCTTGCTGCTGGCCCTCCATCCGGTGGTGCCCTGGCTTTGCAACAATGTGGCCTTCGCCTTTTTCACCATCAGCCTGCTGGACCCTCCGGCTCTCATGGCCGGTCTGGGCCAGCATATCCTGGGCGTGCTGCTGGGCAACGCCATCATCAACGTGGGCGTGCTGCTTCTGGCCGTCTGGTACGGGAAGCGTCAGGCCGCCAAGGCAAAACGATAGGAGGACCAAGGAATGCCGACACAAAAGCCTTTGGAGGGACTGCGGGTGGTGGAGCTGACCACCTATGTGGCCGCTCCCACATGCGGCAAGCTGCTGCGGGACCAGGGCGCTGAGGTCATCAAGGTGGAAGCCCCCCGCGGGGACGCCTGGCGCTATAATTTCGCGCTCTCCGACCACCCCAACCCCCGCTTTCACATCTGCAACGCGGGCAAGAAGAGCATAGTGCTGGACCTGAAGACGGAGGAAGGGCTCGCCTCCCTGCACAAGCTCATCGCGCGCGCCGACGTCTTCATCACCAACACCAGATCCCAGTCTCTCATCCGGCTGGGCCTGGATCACGACACGCTATGTGAGCGCTACCCCCGGCTCATCTACGCCTTTCTCTCCGGCTACGGTGAGGCAGGGCCCGACGCCGACCTGCCCGGCTTCGACACGGTGGCCTACTGGGCCAAGAGCGGCTTCATGGCGGACATGAGCATCTCCACAGGCCACAATTACCCGGTGGACTCCCCGGTAGGGGTGGGCGACTCGGTCACTGGCATGACGCTGTACGCCGGGGTTATGACCGCCCTGCTCCAGCGAGAGCGCACCGGCCGCGGAGATTATGTCACCGCTTCGCTCTACAACACGGGCATCTGGGCGGTAAGCGGCTCCATCATTCTCTCCCAGTACCCCTCGGTGACCATGCCCCGCACCCGCGACACCTGCTTCCCTGAGAGCAGCGCCTACCGCTGCGCCGACGGGGAGTGGCTGCAGCTGTGCATCCTGGAGTTTGACCGCTACGCTCCCTCCCTGTTCGCTGCTCTGGGCTATCCCGATATTCTCAAGGACCCCCGCTATTCCACCTTTGAGGCCCGGCTCGTCCACAATGGGGAGCTGGTGGCCCTGGCAGAGGAGGTCTTTGCCACCAAAACGGTGGAGGAGTGGCTGGACATCCTGCGGCCACTGGACATTGTCTGCTGCCGCATCGCCCACTTTGCCGATATTCCCCACAGCGAGCAGGCCTGGGCCAACGACTATTTGGAGCGTCTCTCCTATGGCGGCGGGGACGACTATGTGGTCCCCCGCTCCCCCATCCGCATGGGCTCCCGGCCCACAGCTCCCCTGGAGGAATGTCCCGCTCTGGGGGCGGACACCGCCGCCGTTCTCGCGGAGCTGGAGGATGCCCGCTGACACGGTGAAAAGCGCAAAAAGCGCGCCTGAAACCAAAGTTTCAGGCGCGCTTTCGGTGTTTGTGGGAAGCCGCAGTATTACCGCAGGGCGGCGTCGCAGAAGGCGCAGCAGTCCACCCCTCCGTTTTTCTTGACCAAGGGGGGCAGATAGGGGTCGGTCTGGGTGATGCAGTTGGGGTTGGAGCACACGGGCACGGTGCCGATCTCCACCGCCTCAGGGGCGCGGCGCTCCTGGTTTGCAAGGTCGGTGAGCAGCGCCATGCGGGCGAACATACCGTACCGGGCCTGCTCGAAGTAGACCGCCCTGGGGTCGTCGTCCACGTCAATGGAGATCTCGTCCACCCTGGGCAGGGGGTGCATGATGAGCAGGTTTTTTCTGGCCCGCTCCAGCTTGCGGCGGTTGAGGATGTAGATGCCCTTGTTGCGCTCGTACTCCAGGGGGTCCACAAAGCGCTCCCGCTGGATACGGGTCATGTAGAGCACGTCCAGCTGGGGCATGACGGTCTCCAGGCCAGTGACCTCCACAAAGCGCATATTGTTTTCCCGCATGAAGCCCCGGATGTACTCGGGCACGGCCAACTCCCGGGGGGAGATAAGGTAGAACATCACGTCCTTGAACTTGGCCAGCGCCTTGATGAGGGAGTGGACGGTGCGTCCGTTTTTCAGGTCGCCGCACAGTCCGATGGAGATGCCATCCACGCCGCCGTGGAGGCGGGTGATGGTGGTCAGGTCAGCAGTGGTCTGGGTGGGGTGCATGTGACCGCCGTCACCGGCGTTGATGACCGGCACATCGGAGTAGAGGCTGGCGGCCTTGGCGGCGCCCTCTCTGGGGTTGCGCATGACCACCACGTCGGCGTAGCCGGAGACCATCTTGATGGTGTCCTTGAGGGTCTCGCCTTTGGCGGTGGAGGTGGACTTGGGATCGGCAAAGCCGAAAACAGTGCCGCCCACTCGGAGCATGGCGGTCTGGAAGGAAAAGTTGGTGCGGGTAGAGGGCTCATAGAACAAGCTGGCCATGACCCGCCCCCGACAGGCATCCATATAGTCGCCGGGATGATCCATAATGTCACTGCAGCGCCGGTAGAGCGCGTCCCATTCCTCCCTGGGCAGATCCCCAAAGTCAATCAGATGCCGCATACCCATCTTCTCCGTTCTTCATCATTTGTTATCGAGCTATCATACCATAATTCGCCCTTCATCACAAGAGGGCACTTGAGCCTATGAGGGAAAAAAATCTTGAGCCTATGAGGGAAAAAATCAGTTTTTCTCAAAAATTGCCCCGTATGATTTTCGGCTGGGCAGTCCATGCTAACCGGGAGAAAAGGGGGCTGCAGATTTGGCGGTGTGGTTTTGGTATTTTATGTGTTACAGCTTTCTGGGCTTTGTCTTGGAGGTGTTCTACGCCCGGGCCACCCGCAGTTCCAAGCTGGACCGGAAGTGTCTCTTTCTTCTTCCCCTTTGCCCGGTCTACGGCCTTGGGGCGCTGTTCATCCTCGCCCTGCCGACGCCGGTACGGGAGCAGCCGCTGCTGCTGGTGCCTGCCGCGGCGTTGCTGTGCACTGCCGCGGAGTACCTGATGGGGCTTTTTTACGAGAAGGTAACCCTGGTCTCTTTCTGGGACTACTCCCATCTGCGGGGCAATGTGGGCGGCAAGATCTGTCCTGCATTCAGTGCCGCCTGGGGTGTGCTGGCGGCGGTGGTGGCTTACCTGATCCACCCCGTCGTGGCCCGACTGGTCCCCCTCATTCCCCCGGCGGTCACCGTTACGACGGCCCTGGCGCTGAGCGCGGACTCTCTGCTCTCGGTGGTGCTGCTGCGCAGGGCCAGAAGTGCCCAGGTCCTGCGCTGGTATGACCGCCTGCCCCATCCCTTCCGGCCCGTCCGGACATAATAGAAACGGGACCGCCCGGCACATGCTGCCGGACGGTCCCGCTTTTCATAGGTCTCTGAGCTCCCGCAGAGTGTCCTGGATGGTTTTCTGTGGTACATAGCTTTTTGCGAAGGCCACCAGCTGCTCCAGCGTCACCGTCCTGGCCGCGCCCAGCAGCGGATGGCGCATCGCCATGGGAAAGCGGCGATTGAGTACTCCTCTGGATGCCGGATTGTCCAGCAACTCACCCAGGGTGATCTTGTTTTGCTTCAGGTCCATGCCATCACCTCCCTGACCCTCCATTCTATGCATCTGGGACGTATCTTTTGACTTGTCAGGCCGACGCGAGGGCGATATAATACATCCATCTTCTCAAATCGGTTTTCGGTGAAAGGAGCGTTTTTTCATGACGGTCAGTTTCGAAGGACATCTGCCCCAGGTCCACCCCACCGCAAAAGTGGCGGAGAACGCCACACTGGTGGGCTCGGTCACCCTGGGTCCCAACGCCAGCGTGTGGTACGGAGCTGTGATTCGGGGGGACGAGGCCCCCATCTCCATCGGGGAAAACACCAATATCCAGGACAACGCCACCGTCCACGCCAGTCCCAACTTCCCCGCCCATGTGGGCTCTAACGTTACCGTGGGCCACAACGCGGTGGTCCACGGCTGCACGGTGGAGGACGGCTGTCTCATCGGCATGGGCGCCATTTTGCTCAACGGCTGCGTGATCGGCGCCGGGAGCATGGTGGCAGCGGGGGCGCTGGTACCCCAAAACAAGGTGATCCCCCCCGGCAGCCTGGTGATGGGCGCGCCGGCCAAGGTGGTGCGCACCCTGGAAGAGGCGGACCGTTCCTCCGTCACCTTTGCCGCGTCGGAGTACGTCCGTCTGTCACAGCAGCTGGAAAAGTCCGAGTAAAATTTTCCCTTTTGCTCCAGCCGTGCAGGCGCATATTCCTCCCGGAACGGCACATACTAGCTGCGGCTAAAGGCCACAGTCCGTTTACTTTCAAAAGGAGGAATTCATATGTCCTGTCGCTCCAACGCCAATCCCAGCATCAAGTGCACCGTGTCCAGCTGTGCCTATCACAGCGGCACCCAGCACGCCTGCACTCTGGACGAGATCAAGGTGGGCTGCACCACCAGCGAGGTGTCCAACTGCGCCGCCACCGAGTGCGCCTCCTTCAAGCTGGGGGACCACGGCACCTGCTGCGGCAAGTAAGCAAGGCCAAAAAACGGCTGCTGTCGGTTTGACAGCAGCCGTTTCGTTTGTCAAGAAAGGCTTGCCGGCAATCTCAACCCGCCGCGAATTTTCATTCGCGGCGGGTTTTCTGCTCAGATCTGCAGCCCGGTGAATCCCAAAAAGGCCATGGCCAGCAATCCCACGGTCACCAGGGCGATGGGCACGCCCTCAAAGGCCCTGGGCCATTTCGAGAAGGCCAGCCGGCCCCGGACGCTCATAAGCAGCACCGCCGCCAGGGCGTAGCCCGCACCGCTGAAGACAGCCTGCACCCAGCACTCCTCCAGGCGCAGGTTCTCCTGCGCTGCCAAAAGGATGACGCCCAGCACCGCGGCATTGACGGCGCTCACCTTTATGTGTGCGTTCACCTTTTCGCCCAGGCGGGGAATGCGGGACGCCAGGGCGGACAGAACCAGCTCCAGCACCGCGCACAGGGCAATGAATACCACCAGGCGCAGGTACTCCAGACCCAAGGGCCGCAGCAGGAAGAAGTCCGCGCACCAGCATACCGGCGCGGCCACGGCCATGATGACGGTGACCGTGATTCCGGCGATGGCGCACTGGGACAGAGAGCCCTTCTGCCGCACCAAAGCGCCGGCACCCAGTACTCGGCCCAGCAGCAGGTTTTCCGTCAGGGCGGCAGCCAGGGCAAGAGCGATGATCTCAAAAATGCTCACGCGGTCTCACCCTCCTTTTTCCGGCCCAGGCGGGTGCGGAGATACTGGGCCAGAGCGGTGAGAAAGCCCAAAGTAAGAAAGCCGCCACAGGGCGCGGCGATGAGCAGAGCGGGATGGACGGCCCCGCCCAGCAGCTTCACGTCCCACAGGCTACCGGCGCCCAGCAGCTCCCGCACCGCGCCCAGCACCGCCAGTGCCAGGGCGTAGCCCATCCCCGCGCCTAAGGCATCGACCAGAGCGTAGCCGGGGTCCTGCCGGCTCTGGACGGAGGACGAGCGCACCAGGAGCAAACTGCTCACTGCGATGAGGGGCAGATAGACCCCCAGCTGCTCGGTCTCCACGGGGCACACCAGCGTGGCCAGCTGGACCGCCGCGGCGGTAAAGGCCGCAATGATGATGAGCTGCGCCATGTGCCGGAAGGCCTTGGGAAACACCTCCCGGGTCAGGGAGATCATGAGGGCCGAGCATAGCAGCACCGCCAGGGTGCACACCCCCATGAGCACCGCGCTTTTGAGCCGGCTGCCGGCGGCCAGAGCACAGCTGATACCCAAAGCCGCGGTCAGCAGGGGGTTGCGGGTGAGGAGTCCCTCTCCCAGCAGCCGTCCCGCGGTCTTTTTGTCCAGGGCGAATTTCTGTGCGGTCTTTCCCGCCAGCGTCCCGGCACCTTTGGCCAAAGCGGCTTGCGCGGAAGCCCTCAGGGTCTTGAGCCGCGCTCCAGCCTTGCCCCGGAACTCCAGCCAGCCCTTAGACGGTTCCTTCTTCACCGACCTGCACCTCCCCGCTCTGGATCTCGGTCACCACCGCCAAGGCAGCGTTGACACCTTCGGTCACCGAGCGGCTGGTGGTGGTAGCGCCGCTGATGGCCTCAATGGCGTTGGTGCCCCGTTCCACCCGGACGGTGCCGGATTTTCCGATAAATTGTCCCAAAAACTCCTGTTCTCCAGCAAGAGCGCCCATCTCTCCGGTCTCCCGGTGGGAGAGGAGCATCACGCCGGTGACCGATCCGCCCGCGTCCACGCCTACCAGCAGCTGCATGGGTCCGCCGAAGCCCTGGGTGGTGACGGTGACGCAATAGCCCACCAGCTCCAGGTCGGAGAAGGCGGCCAGAACGCTGTCAGCCTTGCTGTGGTCGAACCAGGTTTCAGAAAAGGAGTCCGCTCCGGGCATGACGGTCTGGAGCCGGGCCAATTCCCGCTGCGTTCTTCCCTGCTGGATGGGCCCCGCGGTGAGGGCGTTGAGCACGGTCAGGGCCAGGACCAGGACCACGCACAGCACCACCGCCGGCACTGCCCGCAGGAGAGCGGGGCCCAGAGGGAGCCGGGTTCTGGATCTACGCGCCATGGCCGCTCTCCTCCTTTCTCACGCCGTCTCTTCGGAGCCGGCGCCGGTACATAAGCCCTACCCGGTCAAAAAGCCAGGCGGCGGCATTCATAATCAGGATGGCGAAGGCCACCCCCTCGGGGTACGCGCCGAAGTAGCGCAAAAAGACCGTCAGGGCTCCGCACCCCACGCCGTAGAGGACCTGCCCCCAGCCGGTGGTGGGGGAGGTGACAGGGTCAGTGGCCATGAAGAAAGCGCCCAGCAGCAGCCCACCCCCGGTGAGCTGATAATACATCCAGTAGAGCCGGTCGCCGCTGGTCTGAGGAAAGAGCCAGGTGAGCAGGGCCACCGTGCCAATCATGCACAGGGGGATGCGGGGCCGGATGACCCGCCGGACCACCAGATAAAGCCCGCCCAGCAGCACCAGGGCGGCGGAAACCTCCCCGATGGCGCCTCCCCGGATGCCGGTGAGCATTTCCAGGGGCGTGGTGCCCGGCAGGTTTCCCTGATGGAGCGTGGCCATGGGGGTGGCCGCGGTCACTGCGTCCAAGGCGGAGAGCAGATCAGGACTGGTGCGGGTGGCGGCCCAGGTGTTGATGAGGGCCGGGAAGGAGAAGAGGAACACCCGTCCCGCCAGGGCGGGGTTCATAAAGTTCTTGCCCAGGCCGCCGTAGAGCAGCTTGACCACCACGATGGCAAAAAGCCCGCCGATCGCCACCACCCAATAGGGGGTGGTCACCGACAGTGTCATGGCAAGCAGTACGCCGGTGACCACGGCGGAGAGGTCTCCCACCGTCTGCCGCTCCCGGCGCAGCGCCCGCCATGCCGCCTCAGCACCCACACAGACGGCCACAGACACCGCCGTCACCAGAAAGGACCTGGGGCCGAAGAAGTAGATCCCGGAAAAAAGCAGCGCAGGCAGCAGGGCAATGAGCACATCGGCCATCATGCCCCGGGTACTCTCCCGGCCAGTCAGATGGGGAGCGGCACCGGGAAGCTCCCCGCTCTCTCCCCGGCGTCTGTGCCTGGGGTGGAGCTTCTTGCGCTCAGGCCCGGTCTCCCGGGCCGTTTTCTTCTCCTCAGGGGAGCTGTCTTTTCCCTCCTGCTCCCGGTCCGCTTCGCCGGGACCGCCGTGCTCCTCGGGAGCGGTCTGCGTCTCGGAGGTGCTTTCCTCTTCCGGGTGGGCGTGGGCCCCGGCGGTGGTCTCCTCCGCTGAAACAACGTTCCCTTCTTTTGCCTTCTCAGCCTCTCCCTTTGTATCCCGAAGGTCCTCGCTCACGCTCTCCCCTCCTCTCTCCATTCACGCAGCGCCGCTTTCCCCCGGCGTATGCTCTCCAGCAGCCGGATGCGGGACGGGCAGACATAGGTACAGGCGCCGCACTCCAGGCACCGAGCGCCGTCCAGCTTCTCCAGCATTTCTGTCTTTCCCGCATCGGAGCAGGCCCCGAGCAAATAGGGCTCCAGCCCGGCGGGGCACACGTCCACGCAGCGCCCGCAGCGCACGCAGCTGCCGCTCTCCTCTCCGTCCCCGGCGCACTCCCGTTCGCTCAGGGCCAGGACGGCCTCCTCCCCCTTGCCTATGGGCATGGTGAGGTCAGTAATTGCCTCCCCGGTCATGGCGCCGCCCAGGACCACTCGGGCCGGGCGCCCCTTCCGCCCGGCCTCCTGGAGCACATCGCCAATCCTGGCGCCCAGGGGCAGGGTGTAGTTGCCAGGCTTCCCCAGCGCGCCCCCGGCCACGGTGACCAGGCGGCTGGTGAGAGGCTTGCGGAGGTAGACCGCGTCGTAGACCGCCGCAGCGGTGGCGGCGGGAATGACCAGGCAGCCGACATCCAGGGTGGGACCGCCGGGGCTCATCCGGTGGTGCTTCACCCGCTGGGCCAGGGCCCACGGTTCTCCCTGGGGGTAACGCACCGGAGTCGTGATCACCCGGATGTCACCTCCCCGCAAGGGCAGGGCCTTTTGGAAGGCGGCGATGGCGTCGCCCTTGTCGCTGCCGATGGCCAGGGTGGCCTCCTTCAGGTCCAGCACCCGCATGAGCAGCCGGATACCCCCCAGGATCTCCTCGGTGCGTTCCAGCAGCAGCCGGTGGGTGGAGGTCACATAAGGCTCGCACTCCACGGCGTTGAGGATGAGGGTATCCACCTTTCCCTCGGCCTCCCGCAGTCGGGCGTAGGTAGGCGCACAGGTGCGGTCCATGTCCACCACGCCGCACTCCCGCACGGCCTTGAGGATCTCCGCGGGAGAGAGCAGGTCCGGCCGGTCTTTCCGAGGAAGGGGCTCCTCCCGGTCCACAGGGGTGTTCTGCCCGTCGTTTTCCAGGATCACAGCCAATCCCCTGCCTCCCCGGAAGGGCCGCTCCTCAATGGAGAGCACCCGGCCGGAGACGCTGGCGTGCAGGGGGACGCCCTTGCCGGTGGGTTCGGCCAGCTTTTGTCCCAGTCTCACCCGGTCCCCCTCTTTCACCAGCACCCTGGGCACCGCACAGCACCATTCCAGGGGCAGTACCACCAGCGCGGGAGGATGGTCCAGCGCGACGGGAGAGAGCCTGCGTGTATTTTTCTTCTGTGCCGCGGGGCGCACCCCGCCGCGGAACGCGCGGAACATGGCTCCACTCCTTTCATTTTTCGTTTCAGTATACCCCAATCTGTCAAAAAAGTCCAGCGGCAGCGGGAAAAAGGCTTTTTTCAACTTTTTCCGTGTTCTTAGGGCATTTTGTAGAAATTCCGCCGGAAGAGAAAATAACGCGATTGACAAATAGGCCCGGAGGCCTTACAATAGGGAGCATCATACCATATGCGCAGCAAACGCAATGACCGGGAGAGTACCGCCTTGGTGCCGGCGCAGAGAGGGGACGTGGCCCGTGGGGCCGTGGTGAAAGTCCCTCCGCACCCAGGCAGGGAAGGTCGCCCGCGAGCGGTCACGCCCAGCGGCCAGAGGGCCGTAAGTGTGGACGGTATCCCGCCGTTAATCGGGCAAGGAGCGCGCGGGGAGCATCCCCGCGAAGCTAGGTGGTACCGCGGAGCATGGCTTCGCCCTAGGAGTAGGGCGGGACCGTGCTTATTTTTTTATCCCGCGCAGCGCGCGGGGCAACTGAGAAGGAGGGCTTGGATGATGTTAATGAAAGGTTCCCAAATCGTGATGGAGTGTCTGCTGGAGCAGGGGGTGGATACGGTCTTCGGCTATCCCGGCGGCACCATTCTCAACATCTACGATGAGTTTGAGCTCCACGGCTATGGGGAGAAGATCACCCACATCCTCACCTCCCATGAGCAGGGCGCCTCCCACGCCGCCGACGGCTACGCCCGTTCCACCGGGAAGGTGGGCGTGTGCTTCGCCACCAGCGGCCCCGGAGCCACCAACCTGACCACCGGCATTGCCACGGCCTACTATGACTCCTCGCCGGTAGTTTTCATCACCTGCAACGTCTCGGAAAACCTCATCGGCAAGGACTCCTTCCAAGAGGTGGACATCACCGGTATCACCATGCCCATCACCAAGTGCAACTTCCTGGTGCGGGACGTGAACCGGCTGGCCGATGTGATCCGGGAGGCCTTTGCCATCGCCCGGTCGGGCCGTCCCGGCCCGGTGCTCATCGACATCGCCAAGAACGTCACCGCCGCCACGGCGGAGTACTCCTATCTGCCGGTGTCGGAGCATCCCAACCACGGGCGGCTGGCCAATATGCTCAAGCGGTCCAACCGGGACCTGAAGAACCCGGAACCCGACCAGGGCGACATCGACAAGCTCCTGGACATGATCGAGAAGTCGGAGCGGCCCATGGTGCTGGTCGGAGGCGGCGTGATCCGCTCCAAGGGCGCGGTGGAGGAGTTCCGCAAGTTCATGGAGACCCTGGACGCGCCGGTGGGCTCCACCATCATGGGCGGGGGCGCCTGCCCGGGCAACCACCCGCTGTTCACCGGCATGGTGGGCATGCACGGCTCCCACGCCTCCAACCTGGCCACCGCCGAGTGTGATCTGCTCATCGCCATCGGCTGCCGGTTCTCCGACCGGGTGGCCACCGATCCCAAGACCTTCGCCAAAAACGCGAAGATCGTCCACATCGACATCGACCGTTCGGAGATCGACAAAAACGTCATCACCGACCACCATATCATCGGTGACGCCCGCCGGGTGCTGGAGCTGCTCAACGCCAAGCTGCCCAAGCACGATTATAGCCAGTGGAAGGAGCATGTGTTCTCCCGCAAGGAGGTACCGCTCAAAAAGGACGACATCCTCCACGCCCACGAAGTGCTGGAGACCATTTCGGAGCTCACCGGCGGGGACGCCATCATTGCCACCGACGTGGGGCAGCACCAGATGTGGTCGTGCCAGTACTACCACTTCTCCCGTCCGGGCCAGCTGCTCACCAGCGGCGGCTTCGGCACCATGGGCTTCGGCCTGGGCGCGGCCATGGGTGCCAAGGTGGGTAACCCCGATAAGGTGGTGGTTCACTGCACCGGAGACGGCTGCTTCCGTATGAACTGCCATGAGCTCTCCACCGTGGAGCACTACCACCTGCCCATCATCACGGTCATCTTCAACAACGGCACCCTGGGCATGGTGCGTCAGTGGCAGAACCTCATCTACCAGAAGCGTTTCTCCCAGACCACCCTGGACCGTGGTCCGGACTTTGTGAAGCTGGCGGAGGCCTATGGGCTCAAGGGCTTCCGAGCCAAAAACCAGGCGGAGTTCGCCGACGCCTTCCGTCAGGCCCTCCAGGCCGGCTGCGGCTGCGTCATCGACTGCGCCATCCACATCGACGCCATGGTCCACCCCATGGTCAATGGCGGCACCCCCGTCACCGATTTCCTGCTGGATTAAGGAGGGACTCACTGTGAATACCGTAAATAAGCGTCATACGCTGTCCGTTCTGGTGGAGAACGCCGCCGGCGTGCTCAGCCAGGTCTCCCGTCTGTTCTCCCGCAAGGGGTATAACATCGAGTCCCTGGCGGTGGGCACCACCGACGACCCCGAGGTCTCCCGTATCACCATCGAGGTCAAGTGCGACGATCTGATGGTGGAGCAGATCATCAACCAGCTGCGCAAGCAGTTTTCCGTCTACTCTGTCCGCCTGCTTCCTCCTGCCTCCTCCATCCGACGGGAGCTGGTGCTCATCAAGGTGAAGGCGGAGAGCCGTGAGGTGCGCAACGAGGTCATCCAGATCGCCAACATCTTCCGTGCCTCCATCATCGACGTATCCTCCAAGAGCCTGACGCTGGCCATCATCGGCGAGGAGTCCAAGGACGACGCGCTGGAACGCCTGCTGCGGGAGTTTGGCATCCTGGAGCTGGTGCGCACGGGCATGGTGGCCCTGGAGCGCGGCGAAGCCACCATCAGCGACAACGACGATAATAAAGAGACCGACGAGTTCGGCTTGGGCAAGAATCTGCTTTAACGCCTCGCTCCAGGCGCGCCGCAGGTGCGGCGCACAAGCGTTTTGCGCAGCAAAACCTTGAACTGGGCGGGATTCACTCCCGCCCAGTTGAGTAAGATCCGGGGTCCCCGCCGCGCCGGCACGGCGGGGTGCGCGGCGAGGCCACTATCAGCGACAACGACGATAATAAAGAGACCGACGAGTTCGGCTTGGGCAAGAATC
>LBJMR02800__coassemble_394_pt1 | contig 32734 bp, 31 predicted proteins | sample LBJMR02800__metabat2_low_PE_006 | metagenome-assembled genome bin LBJMR02800 | reverse complement strand
AGGGGTCCCCGTCCGGCCTGCCGGATGGGGCGCGGGACATTATCCTGGCCGGCTGCCTCATCAACTACTACGCAAAATAATGTCCTCCGCCGCCCCGGGACTCTTTCCGGGGCGGCGGCTTTGTTTTTCTGGGCCCCCCCGCTCCACCGCCTGTAGGCGGCTTTGTTTTTCTGGGTGTAGGCGGCTTTGTTTTTCTGGGCCTCTTGCCAAAAGACGCACCGGCGGAGTATAATAATAAACTGGATTTATTTGACCAGGAGGTAGCACATATGGACCCCCAGCAAACGCCCCGGCCGCTCTGGACCTGGGATTTTACCATCCTGACCCTGGGCAGCGTGGTCTCCATGGTGGGCAACGTTCTGGCCAACTTTGCCATGAGCCTGCTGGTGCTGGACCTGACCGGGTCGCCCATGCTCTACGCGGTGTATATCGCCCTCTACGCGTTGCCCCAGATGATCGTGCCTGTCTTTTCCGGGGCCATCCTGGACCGGTTTTCCCGCAAGCGGACCATTTACACCCTGGACTTCATCTCTGCGGGGCTGTTTGCCCTGGCCATGGCGGCGCTGTGGGGTGGATGGTTCAACTTCCAGGCCCTGGTGGCCTTCAGCGTCATCACCGGGTCCATCGACAGTATGTACTCGGTGGCCTACCAGAGCTTTTACCCCCTGCTCATTACCGAGGGAAACTACTCCAAGGCCTATTCGGTGGCCAGCCTTTTGGAGATGCTCACCATGGTCATGGTGCCTGTTTCCGCCGTGGTGTATAACGCCGGGGGCATACTGCCCCTGTTCGGCGTCAACGCTGTGAGCTATTTCATCGCGGCGTTGATGGAAATGCGCATCGGCGCGGAGGAGAAGTATACCCAGGGACGGCGGGAGGTCCTCAAGAGCGAGAAGAATGCCCTGAGCCGCCTTCTGCGGGACGTGAAGGAGGGCGTGGAGTACCTCAGGGGAGAGCGGGGCCTTGCGGCAGTGGCGGTGTATTTCGCCTTCTCGGCCATGGTGGGCGGAGCCACCTCCGCCCTGACCCTGCCCTGGTTCAAGGCCACCTTTGCCAATGGGGAATACTATTATATCCTGGTCCAGGGGGCGGCCATGGCGGGCCGGGCCATCGGCAGCAGCTACCACTATAAGCGGCAGCTGCCCGCCCGCTGGAAGTACACCGTGGCCCTGACGGTGTATATCGTCTTGTCGGTCATCGACGGGATCTATCTCTTCCTGCCCATCTGGGTCATGGCGGTGCTCTTCCTGATCTACGGGATGCTGGGCGTCACCAGCTTCACCATCCGCATTTCAGCAACCCAGAGCTATGTGCCCGACGAGAAGAAAGGCCGCTTCAACGGGGTGTTTGAGATGCTCAGCACCACCGGCATGTTCGCCGGTACCCTGCTCGCCGGGGCGCTGGGGACGGTGCTGCCCCAGCGAGGTGTGATCCTGGCCTTCAGCGCCGTGGGCCTGGCCGCCGCGCTGATCTTTATCGGCGGCCGGGGCCGGGACGTGGCCGCCGTCTACAACAGACAACAATGAGAGGAATCCATCCGATGAAAAAGACCATTGCAATGCTCCTGCTGCTCTCCCTGCTGGGCCTGGGCGCTTGTTCCGCCCCTAAGGAGGGGGAGGAGGACACCCTTACCCTGGTGGCCACCACCTATCCGGTCTATCTCTTTACCACCGCCGTCACCCAGGGGGCCGAAGGGGTGGAGGTAAAGCTGCTGGTCAACCAGCAGACCTCCTGCCTCCATGACTATACCCTTACCGTGGGGGACATGAAGGCCATCGAGGGGGCCGACGTGATCGTCATGAACGGCGCGGGGCTGGAGGATTTCCTCTCCGACGCCTTGGCAGGCTCCCAGGCTGCGGTCATCGACTGCTCCGCGGGGGTGGAGATGTTGGAGGAGAGCGGCCATGAGGGCCACGACCATGACACCACCTGGGACCCCCATATCTGGATGGACCCGGAGCGGGCGGCGCAGATGACGGAGAACCTGGCCGAGGGCCTGGCCGCGGCGGACGAGGCAAACGCCGCGCTTTACCGGGAAAACGGTACGACCACGGCGGAGCAGCTGCGCGCGTGCGCCGAGGAATGCCGCGCTATGGTGGAGCGGTCGGAGGTAACCCGGTCCCTCATCACCTTCCACAACGGCTTTGGCTACTTTGCCGACGCTTTTGGCCTGACTATCCTCAAGGCCATCGAGGAGGAGGAGGGAGCGGAGGCCAGCGCCCAGGAGATCAGGGAGATTGTCGCCCTCATCGGGGAGTATGACCTCCCCGCCATCTTCACCGAGGTCAACGGTTCCGACTCCACCGCCCAGGCCATCGCCCGGGAGACGGGCTGCGGCGTGGCGCAGCTGGACATGATCATGAGCGGCGACGGAAGCGGCATCCAGCCCTATCTGGACGCCATGACCCAAAACGTACAGACTCTGGTGGACGCTTTGGGTGAAGGAAAGGTCTGAGCAAGATGAGCGTACACAAACACGGCGACTTATCCAGCGGCTGCAGCGGCTCTTGCTGCCTGCGGGTGAGCGGGCTGGGGGTGGACATGGGGGATGGCGTGCTGCTGCGCGATGTGTCCTTCCACCTCCACTGTGGGGAGATCGTGGCGCTGATTGGGCCCAACGGTGCGGGGAAATCCACCCTGTTCAAGACCATCCTGGGCCAGTTGAGCCACACCGGTGAGATCGCCTTTGAGCGGTTTGGCGGCGGGCGGGAGCGCCCTCTCATCGGCTATGTGCCCCAGTCCCCCGCCTTTGACCGGGGGGACCCGGTGAGTGTGCTGGACTTTTTCGCTGCGGCTATCTCCGACTACCCGGTCTTTTTACCCATTCCCCGGAAGCTGCGGGAGCGGGTGAAGACGTGCCTGGAGCGGGTCCACGCGGGGGAGCTTATCGACAAGCGGATGGGAGCGTTGTCCGGGGGCGAGCTGCAGCGGGTGCTCATGGCCATGGCCCTGGAGCCCCTGCCCCATATCTTGATCCTGGACGAGCCTCTCTCCGGCGTGGACATCGACGGGGAGCGGCAGCTTTTGGATATGCTTGACGAGATCCGCACGGCGTATGATCTCTCCATCCTCCTCTCCACCCACGACTTCTCCACCCTGCGGCAGTACGCTGACAAGGTGATACTGCTGCGCAAGACGGTGCTCAAAGTGGGCAAGCCGGAGGAAGTCCTCTCCTCGCGTGAGTTTCAGGAGGTCTTCCACCTGGACCTGGGAAAGGGGGGCGTGTGATGGAGCTTTGGTACGCGCTGGTGGATCTGCTGCCCTTCTCCTGGGCGGAGCCGGGGCAGATGTACTTTATGAAAAACGCCCTGCTGGCGGTGCTGGTCATCTCGCCGCTGTTCGGGCTTTTGTCCACCATGGTGGTGCAGAGCCGGATGTCCTTTTTCTCCGACGCCCTGGGCCACTCCGCCTTTACCGGCATGGCCATCGGCTCCATTGCCGGGCTTTTCGCCGAGCCGCTGTGGTGCGCGGTGCTCTTTGCCATCGCCTTTTCGCTGCTCTTCTCCTTTGTCCGGCGGCGCACTAGCCTTGCCAGCGACACGGTCATCGGGGTCTTTTCCTCCACTGCCGTGGCTCTGGGCATCTTCATCGCCACTCTGGACGGAGGGAGCTTCACCCGCTTCAACAGCCTGCTCATCGGCGATATTCTCAGTGTGGAGCCGGGGAAGATCGGCCTGCTGGCCGTCATTTTGCTCCTGACGGTGCTGCTGTGGGTTCTTTCCTTCAACGGCCTGATGCTCTCTGCCGTCCATCCCGCCCTGGCTGACAGCCGGGGGGTGCGGGTGTTCTGGCAGGAGGCGCTCTTCTCCGCGGTCATCGCCGTGGTGGTGACCATCGCCATGACTTGGGTGGGCCTCATGGTCATCAACTCCCTGCTGGTACTGCCCGCCGCGGCGGGGCGCAACCTGGCCCGGAACATGCGGCAATATCATCTGCTCTCCGTGCTGGGAGCTCTGGTCGCCGGGATCGCGGGACTTATGACCTCGTATTATATCGACGCCTCCGCTGGCGCCACCATCACGCTGTATCTGGCGGCCTGGTTCGCCGTTACCTTTCTGCTGCGCAAGGGGCGGCAGTGAGTAGGATGCCTCTTCGCGGGGCACGCTGAGAGAAAGAGAAAGGAAGGAGCCTTTGTTATGAATCACCTGAAGAAGATCGCCGAAAAGCTGCCCGAGTACGGGCTGGACGCCATGCTCATCACCTCCGAGAGCGGGGAATTCTACGCCGTGGGCTTCCACGGGGAGGGCGTGGTTCTGGTCACGAAGGAGAAGTGCTGGTATGCCACCGATAGCCGCTATATCGAGGCGGCGGGGGCCATTGAGGGCGTGGAGCTGCTGCAGCTCTCGGCGGCCAAGAGCTACCGCCAGATGGTTGCCGAGCTGGTGTCGGAGCGGGGCATCAAGTGCCTGGGCTTTGAGGAGGAGCGCATGTCGGTGCGGGAGTACACCGCCTGGACCGAAGAGGTGCCCGCCCAGTTCCTGCCCGCCTCGGAGCTGCTCACCGAGCTGCGCATGGTCAAGGACGAGGAGGAGCTCGCTGCCATGGCGGAGGCCCAGCGCATCACCGATGAGGCCTTCACCGAGATCCTGGACTTCATCAAGCCTGGCCTCACCGAGTCGGAGGTGGCGGCGCGGCTCACTTATATCATGGCCCGCAAGGGGGCCATGCGCAACTCCTTTGACCCCATCGTAGCCTGCGGCGCCAACGGCTCCAAGCCCCACGCCATTCCGGGGAGCAGCGTCATCAGCGCGGGGCAGTTCGTCACCATGGACTTTGGCTGCGTGGTGGGGGGCTACTGCTCGGACATGACCCGTACCGTGGCGGTGGGGGAGCCCAGCGAGGAGATGCGCCTGGTGTACGACACCGTTCTCAAGGCCCAGAAGGCGGGCATCGCCAAGGCGAAGGCCGGCGTGACGGGCCGTGAGGTCCACATGGCGGCAGCGGATGTGATCGCCGCCGCGGGCTATGGGGACTATTTCGGCCACGGCTTTGGCCACTCCCTGGGGGTGGAGATCCATGAAGATCCCCGCTTCAGCCCCGCCTGGGACAAGCCCATCCCCGCCGGGGCGACCCTCTCGGCGGAGCCGGGCATCTATCTGCCTGGACGCTTCGGTGTGCGCATCGAGGACGTGGTGGTGCTCCGGGAGGGCGGCTGCACGGACATCACCAACTCGCCCAAGGAGCTGATTATTCTCTGAAACCCCTTGCCAACTGGGGAATTTTAGGGTAAAATAGTTTCGCTAAATGTCAAAAGCTTATTTTGGAGGATGAAACCAATGATTTCTGCCAGTGATTTCCGCAACGGCATGACCTTTGAGATGGACGGCCAGGTGATGCAGGTCGTCGAGTTCCAGCACGTCAAGCCCGGCAAGGGCGCTGCCTTCGTGCGCACCAAGATGAAGAACGTCATCACCGGCGGCGTGACCGAGACCTCTTTCAACCCCACCGCCAAGTTCGAGGAGGCCTTCGTGGAGCGCAAGGACATGGAGTACAGCTACAACGACGGCGAGCTCTATTACTTCATGGACCCCGAGACCTACGATCTGGTGCCCATCGACGGCCATGTGCTGGGCGACAACTTCCGCTTCGTCAAGGAGAACATGCCCTGCAAGATCAACTCCTATAAGGGCAAGATCTTCGCTGTGGAGCCCCCCACCTTCGTGGAGCTGGAGGTCACCGAGACCGATCCTGGCTTCAAGGGCGACACCGCCACCAACGTCACCAAGCCCGCCACCGTGGAGACCGGCGCTGAGATCAAGGTTCCTCTGTTCATCAACCCCGGCGACAAGATCAAGATCGACACCCGCACCGGCGAGTACCTGGAGCGCTGCAAGGCTTAAGCGTCTGAGCCGTCGCGAACAGCGCGGATGGACCGTAGCGAGGGGGAGGCCAAGGCCGCTTGCGGCATGGGCCGGAGCCCGAGACGGAGGGAAGCCGCGCGTCGTGAGCAGGTGAAGCGTGATAACTTAAGCGTCTGAGCGCCCGGGAGCAGGCGCACAGCGAGCCGCGCAGACGAAAAAACAGTTGCGCCGGAGGCGCAAGGCATTTTTCGCGCAGCGGAGAGCAGTGTGCCGTGGCGGAGGGCGCGAAGCGTGATAGTTTAAGCGTCTGAGCGCCCGGGAGCAGGCGAAGCGTGTATCCATGGTCAACGGCCCTTTGCGGCCGACTGCTGAGAAAAGGAGAGCGTAATATGACCATTTCTGAGAAGGTAGCCTACCTCAAGGGCCTGGCCGAGGGCCTGGCCATCGACACCGAGAAGTCCAAGGAGGGCAAGCTCATCGGCGTCATCATCGACGTGCTGGAGGAGATCGGCCTGTCCATCGAGGACCTGGAGGAGAACACCGTGGCGCTGGGCGAGGAGATCGACGCCCTGTCTGACGACCTGTCCGATGTGGAGGATGTGGTCTTTGAGGACGAGGACGACGAGGATGACGAGTGCTGCTGCTGCGGCGACGATGAGGACGAGGATTTCTTCGAGACTCCCTGCCCTCACTGTGGTGAGGACCTGGTCATCGACCAGGCCGTGCTGGATGCCGGCGTGGTGGAGTGCCCCAACTGCAAGGAGAAGTTCTCCGTGGGCTGCGAGGACGACGGCTGCGGCTGCGGCTGTGACCACGACCACGAGTAAGTAAAAAAAATAAGAGAGGCCCGGCGCTTAAAAGGCGCCGGGCCTCAGTCTATCGAAAAACCTCCTCGCAGGGAAGTCTCACAGAGTTCCGTCGTCCGCAGACGACGGAATAAAATCAAAATCCGTTATTTCCGGGGACATGCGCCTCGGAAATGACACTTCTCATGACGGATGGGGTGACAATTTCGCAAGAAATCGAACTCCATCCGTCATGCAGCCTTTTGTCGAAAAAGGCCCTTGGCCTTTTTCGACAGTCTCAGACCCGGCGCTTAAAAGGCGCCGGGCCTCTTGCCGCGCCTGGGAGAAAGACTCTTGCAAGGCGGCGGCAAAGCGGCTATAATCTGGCTAGCAAATGCAAACAGCAGAACGGACGTGTGTTATGAGCACTGAAATCAAGCACGAACAGGCGGAGACCCTGGAGGGGCTCCAGCCGGGACAGACGGGGGTCATCCTCCGGGTAGGGAACGAAAAGGGGCCGGTGAAGCGCCGGCTGGTGGATATGGGTCTGACGCCGGGTACCCAGGTGACGGTGCGCAAGATCGCCCCCTTCGGGGACCCCATCGAGGTAAATCTGCGGGGCTATGAGCTCTCACTGCGCAAGGAGGATGCCCGGCAGATCCTGTTGGATACCGAGCCGGCGGCGCAGCGGGAGGCTTCCGCGCAGCGCCGCCGGGTGGGCATGGTGCAGCATGTACCGGATGAGGAGACGCTCCGGCGCATGAGCGAGGCCCACGCCCATGAGGCCGCCGAGCACGGCGGCACACCGGACTACGCCGACCACGATACCCGAGAGATCAAAATGGCCCTGGTGGGCAACCCCAACTGTGGCAAGACCACCCTCTTCAACGCTCTCACCGGCTCCAACCAGTATGTGGGCAACTGGCCCGGCGTGACGGTGGAGAAGAAGGAGGGCAAGGCCCGGATCGACGGCAGGGACGTGACCGTGGTGGACCTGCCGGGGATCTACTCCCTGTCCCCCTACTCCATGGAGGAGATCGTGGCCCGGGACTTCATCGTGGGCGAGCATCCCGACGCCATCATCGACATTGTGGACGCCACCAATATCGAGCGCAACCTCTACCTGACGGTGCAGCTTCTGGAGCTGGAGCGGCCCATGGTCATCGCCCTCAACTTCATGGACGAGGCGCAAAAGCATGGGGACAAGATCGACTGCGCCGCTCTCTCCGAGATGCTGGGGGTGCCGGTCATTCCCATCACCGCCCGCACGGGGCAGAATATCGACACGCTGCTCGCCGCGGCCCACCAGCAGATCCACCGGGGCGTGACGGTGGAGCCCGACGACCTTTATGACGACTATACCCACCTCATCCACCACCGGGTGGGAGAGCTGATCCACGACCGGGCCTACGCCGCCGGAATTCCCGCTCACTGGGCCTCGGTGAAGCTCATCGAGGGGGATGAGCTGGTGGGCAAGGCCCTGGGGTTGGACCGGGAGACCACCGAAAAGCTGGACGGGATCTGTGCCGAATATGAAAACGCCTATCCTCTGGGCGACCGAGAGACCCTGGTGGCCGACGCCCGCTACCGGTTTATCCAGCGCACGGTGGCTGAGAGCGTGAAGAAGGGAAGAGCGGCGGGGGAGATGACCCGCTCGGACAAAATCGACGCCATCGTCACAAACAAGTATCTGGCCATCCCGGTATTTCTCGCCATGATGCTCTGTATGTTCGCCATCACCTTTGGCCCCGTGGGCACCTTCCTGTCCGACGGGGTGGAGAGCATCGTGTCCGCTCTGGGCCAGCTGGCTGCCGACGCCATGGAGCAGGCGGAGATGGCCCCCTGGGCGGTGAGCCTGGTGGTGGACGGCGTGATCTCCGGCGTGGGCGGCGTGCTCACCTTCCTGCCCCAGATCGCCTTGCTCTTCCTGTTCCTCTCCCTGCTGGAGGACTCGGGCTATATGGCCCGGGCCGCCTTTATCATGGACCGGCTGTTGCGGCGGTTCGGCCTCTCCGGCAAGGCCTTTATCCCCATGCTCATGGGCTTTGGCTGCACGGTGCCCGCCGTCATGGGCGCCCGGACCATGGAAAATGAGAAGGACCGGCGCATGACCATCATGCTGGTGCCCTTCATGTCCTGCTCGGCCCGGCTGCCGGTGTACGGCCTGCTCACTGCCGCCTTCTTCCCCGCAAGCGGCGGCCTGGTGGTCTTCTCCCTGTATGTGCTGGGGTTGCTCTTCGCCATCCTCTCTGGCGTGATCCTGAAGAAGACTGTGTTCAAGGGCGAGCCGGCGGCCTTTGTGCTGGAGCTGCCTCCTTACCGGCTGCCCACGGCAAAAAACTGCCTTATGCATGTGTGGGAGAAGGTGCGGGGCTTCCTGGTGAAGGCGGGCACCCTGATTTTGGCCATGAGCGTGGTGCTGTGGTTCTTGCAGTCCTTCGGCCTTTCCGGCGGCGGCGTTACCATGGTCTCCGACGCGGGGGATTCCTTCCTGGGCGCCATCGGCGGCTTCCTGGCTCCCGCCCTGGCCCCCCTGGGCTTTGGCACCTGGCAGGCGGCGGTGGCCCTGCTCTCCGGCCTCATCGCCAAGGAGGCGGTGGTCTCCTCCATGAGCCTGTTCTACGGCTTCTCCCTGAGCGCCGCCGGGTCGGTGGTGGCCTCCGCCCTGTCTGGCACCTTCCAGACCCCGGTGGCGGCCTACGCCTTTCTGGTCTTCGTGCTGCTCTATGTGCCCTGCGTGGCGGCGGTGTCCACCATCCGCAAGGAGATGAACAGCGCCAAATGGACCCTGGCCTCCATCCTCTGGCAGCTGGGCGCGGCCTACCTGGGAGCGCTGCTGGTCTATCAGATCGGCTCGCTGCTGGTGCGCTGAGGAGGAAAACCATGGTGAAGTATGTGATCTACGCCGCCTTGGCGGTGCTCATCCTCTGGTCAGTGTGGTACTTAGGCCGCCGTGTGGCCAGGCAGCTGCGGGGCGAGTGCGGCTGCGGCGGGACGTGCGGCGACTGCGGCAGCTGCCCCCACGGGGAAGGCTGCAAGCGGAAAAAATAAGGAGGGAGCGCGTGATGGAGGAAAAACTGGAACAGCTGCGCGCCTGGCTTTCCGAGAGCCGGTATGCCGTCTTTTTCGGCGGCGCGGGGGTGTCCACCGAGAGCGGAATCCCCGACTTCCGCAGCACCGACGGACTCTATAACCAGCGCTACGACTACCCGCCCGAGACCATCCTGAGTCACACCTTCTACGAGGCCCGCCCTGAGGAGTTCTTCCGCTTCTATCGGGAGAAGATGCTCTTTCCCGACGCCCAGCCCAACGCCGCCCACAGGAAGCTTGCACAGTGGGAGAAGGAGGGCTGGCTCAAGGCGGTCATTACCCAGAACATCGACGGCCTCCACCAGGCGGCGGGGAGCCGGGAGGTGCTGGAGCTTCACGGCTCAGTGCTGCGCAACTACTGTGAGAAGTGCCGCGCCTTCCACTCCCTAGGGGACATCCTGGAGAGCAAAGGAGTGCCCCGCTGCAAGCGCTGCGGCGGACGGGTCAAGCCCGACGTGGTGCTCTACGAGGAGGGGCTGGATACCGACCTGCTTGGCCGGGCGATGGACCACCTCCACCGGGCCGATACCCTCATCGTGGGGGGCACCTCTTTGGCGGTGTATCCGGCGGCGGGCCTCATCCGCTACTATACGGGCAGCCGCCTCATCCTCATCAACAAGACCCCAACCCCCTACGACAGCAGCGCCGACCTGGTCATCTCCGGCGCCATCGGCGAGATATTTTCCCGGCTATAAGTCAGATAGAGAGGGCAGCTGCCCTCTCTATTTTCACCCTAGTTTTATTGATTAACGATAAATAATACTTGATTTTCAATAAGCACGGTGGTATACTCTGGAGCAAAGGAGGGGTTTGGCATGGAAAAGAACGGCGTAAAAAAGCTGGCAGGGGTATTGAAGGTCCTGGTGACGGTCACCTTTGTGTGCAACCTTCTGGCCCTGCCGCTGGTTCCCGGCGTGGTGAGCATCGGACTGGAGGGGGGACTGCGGGCCTTCGCGGAGCTGACGCCCTATGAAAACCCGCTGGAGCTGCCGGTGCGGGTGGTGATCGCCTTTTTCCTGGTCTGCTGGCAGGCCCTTCCCCGGGTCTGGCGGGAGAGCTACGGGGCGGTTCTGACGGTATTTTTGTGGGTGTGCGGGACCTGCACCGCCGTCATGCTCTGGCAGGGGCGGCGGGTGCTGGACACCATCCTTGCCGGGGAGCCCTTCCGGCGGTCCAACGCGGGCAACATGAAGCGTGCGGCGGTGTGCTGTCTCATCATCGCGGCGGCGGCCCTGGTGCGGCTCATTTTTGAACTCATCCGCCACGGCTCGCCCCTGCCCCTGTTCACCTACAACGCCCTGTTCATTCCCATTTTCACCATGGGGAGCCTTTTGTGCATGGTTATGTCCGCTCTCTTCCGTCAGGCCGCCGACCTGAAGGAGGAGAACGACCTGACCATTTGAGGGAGGGGGAGAGGATGCCCATTATCGTCAATCTGGATGTGATGATGGCCAGGCGCAAGATGAGCCTGAGCGAGCTGTCCCAGCGGGTGGACCTGACCCTGGCCAACCTGTCCATTCTCAAAAACAACCACGCCAAGGCGGTGCGCTTCACCACGCTGGAGGCCATCTGCGCCGCTCTGGAGTGCCAGCCCGGGGATATTCTGGAGTATGTGCCGGAGGAGGGAGAAAAATGCGAAGAGGGCTTATAAGCGCACTGGTCACGCTACTGGTTCTTGTGGTGGCGGTATTTGGGGTCATGGCCCTCCAACCCCGGACGGTGGAGGAGGAGCTGGGAGGAGCGCTGGGCCTCTCCCTGCCCCAGGCAGCGGCTGAGGAGAGCAGTGACAGCCACGGCTTCCTGGGGGACGGGCTGCGCCTTGTGAAGCTGACCTTCTCCGACGCTGACGGCGGGGAGATCGAGGGACAGATCGCCGCTCTGACCGGGCTGTGGCAAGAAGGCATGCCTGACGGCGAGGTGGCCCAGGCGCTGGAAGCGTGCTGTGCCGCGGAGCAGGGCTGGCCTGCGGAGGGGGGAGAGCGGTGCTGGTGGTTTTTCAAGGATCGCTGGCGCTACGAGAAGGACACCCCCCTGACCGAGCGGGGGGCCTATAATTATACCGCCGCCCTCTACGACGGGGAGAACTGCACCCTCTATTACCTGGAGCTGGATACCTGAGAGGAGGAGAGAAGATGGGGAAAAACGGCGTATTTGCCACCCAGACCGCCAGGCTTGGAGGCTTTGCCGTGGGGCACCTTGCATTATCTGTGATCACAGCGGCCCTCCACCTGCTGCTCTCCGGCATTTTCCTCCAGCTGGGGGCCTGGTCCTCTGACCGGGGAGAGAGCTGGGGGGAAGCGCTGGAGCTGGCCACCGGCGTGCTGCCCTTTCTCTGCATGGCGCTCTACTTTCCCCTGGGCATGGCCGTGGCCACCCTGAAGGGGTGGGAGCGGCCCCGCTCCTGGCGGGAGGGGGTTCTCTCGGTGCTCTGGCCCGCCCTCATCGCCTGGGCCTGGGCGGCGCTGGTGGCGGCCACGGTGTCACTGGACGGCGCCGCCGCCGAAAACCAGGTGTTCGGCGTTCTGCTGGCCGAGGTGTGCATTTCCTGGATCTTTGCTGCCCCCTCCGCCGCTCTGGTGTTTTTCGCCGTGAGCCGGGGCCTTGCGGGCGTGCTGGTGCCGGGGCTTCTCTTCTGGGGCTTTTGGGCGGGGCTGGTGCCGCCGCTGCTCTTTACCCTGGGCAGCCTCTTTCCCATGAGAGGCGCGGAGAAGAAACGGGCAGGCTGAGGGCCTTTTTTCTGTTGTCTCCGGGGCGCTGGTGTGATACAATAACCGCGGAACAAACGGCTGGGCTGTTTGCGGCCGCCTCTGGGCGGCCAGGCGCGGCGTGCAAGCCGGTATGGCTTGCGGTCATGGCCCAATGTTCCCATTCCTTGGCACAAAGGAGGCGCCCTATGGGCCTTTTCAGTTTGATCCGCGGCATGGACACCAAGCGGATGCGCGCTACCGCCCGTCAGGTGGCCAGGGAGGCCCACCGGCCCACCCCGGTCATCTTCTGCGATATGGTCTGGTGCGGCTTTAAGTACCAGGCGGGGTATCTGGACTACGCCCTCTTCCACTTCTGGGATCTAACGGCTGCGCAGCGCGCCACCGTTCTTACCCGTGGGAAAAATAACCGCTATGTCTCCGCCCTCAATGGGAAGGAGGAGTGGAACGTCTTTGACGAGAAGCCTCTCTTCTTAAAGCGATTCGCACCCTTTGTGGGGCGCAGGTGGCTGGACCTCACCACTGCCTCGGCGGAGGAGCTGCGCTCCCTGGGGGAGGAGCTGGGCCGCTTCCTGGTCAAGCCCCGGGACGGCACCCACGGCGACGGAGTGGAGATCATCTCCGCCGCTGAGGTGGCCGACTGGGCGGCGCTGCTGGAGCGGCTCAGAGCCCAGGAGCGCACCCTGTGTGAGGAGGTCATCGTGCAGCACCCCGATCTCAACGCCATCTGGCCGGGGTCGGTGAACACGGTGCGGGTGGTGACCATTCTCAAGGAGGGCAAGGCATATGTAGTGGCGGCCTACCTGCGGGTGGGCAACAGCGACCGGCCGGTGGACAACTTCAACGGTGGAGGCATGGCGGTGCCGGTGGATAAGGACACCGGCGTCATCCTCGCAAGCGCCCGGGACAAGGCCGGCACCCTCTACGAGTGCCACCCCGCCACCGGCACCCCCTTCCAGGGGACCCAGCTGCCCCTGTGGACGGAGGTGCTGGAGCTGGTGGGGAAGGCGGCGCTGGTGGTGCCGTCCATCCGCTATGTGGGCTGGGACGTGGCGTTCACGCCCAAGGGGCCCGTCCTGGTGGAGGGCAACCAGTATCCCGGCCACGACATCTACTGCCTGCCGGGGCAGAACCCCAGCAAGATCGGCCTGCTGCCGGTGCTGGACGCGGTGATCCCCTATAAGAGCCTGTAAGGACGAGCCTCCGCTCACGGCGGAGGCTCTCTTTTTGAGCTCCCGCTTTTCTTGCAGACATCCGAAACGAAAAAATCGCCCGTTTTTCCACCATTTTCGTAGGGTTTACGGCGGGAATGGGGTTGTAAAAAGCACGAAATTGTTATATGATAAATGCTACGGAATTTTATAAAGTCCGGTTTTTTCCTAGGAAAACCGCTATATTGGGAGTGACCCTATGAGTTTGCGCATCGGTATCGACATCGGCTCCACCACGGTAAAGGTGGTGGTGCTCAGTGAGGACAACAAGCTGCTGTTCCGCTCCTACGAGCGGCACTACTCCAAGGCCCGGGAGCGGGCCTGCGAGACCCTGCACGGCATCCAGGATATGCTCAAGGGCCAGCAGGTCCGGATGGTGATCACCGGCTCGGCGGGCCTGGGCGTGGCCAAGGCCGCCGGCATCGACTTCGTGCAGGAGGTCTACGCCACCGCCGCGGCGGTGCGGGAGTACTATCCCCAGACCGACGCCGTCATCGAGCTGGGGGGCGAGGACGCCAAGATCATCTTCTTCGGGGGTGCCCTGGAGGAGCGGATGAACGGCTCCTGTGCCGGCGGCACCGGGGCCTTCATCGACCAGATGGCCACGCTGCTCAACGTCACTGTAAACGAGCTGGATGAGCTCAGCCGCAAGCACGAGAAGATCTACCCCATCGCCTCCCGCTGCGGCGTGTTCGCCAAGAGCGACATCCAGCCCATCCTCAACCAGGGCGGGCGGAAGGAGGACGTGGCGGCCTCTATCTTCCAGGCGGTGGTGGATCAGACGGTGGCCGGTCTGACCCAGGGCCGGGAGCTCAAGGGCACCATCGTGTTCCTGGGCGGCCCCCTTCACTTCCTCATGGGCCTGCGAGAGCGCTTCGTGGAGACCCTGAAGCTGGACGAGGAGCACGCTATCTTCCCCGAGGACGGAGACTGCTTCGCCGGCATCGGCGCGGCCCTGTGCGCCTCGGACTACCCTGAGCAACCTTTTGACGACCTGCTCCGGCGGCTGGAGGAGAGCGTGGACGCCACCAACACCGTGGACACCATGCCGCCCCTTTTTACCGACAAGGCTGATTACGACGCCTTCCTGGAGCGGCATAACGCCAACCACCCGCCCAAGGCGGACATCCATACATACTCCGGTGACGCCTATCTGGGCATCGACGCCGGCTCCACCACCACCAAGATGGCCCTCATCGACCCCAAGGGCGGCCTGCTCTATACCTACTACCAGTCCAACCTGGGCAATCCCGTCTCGGTGGTGCTGGAGCAGCTGCGGGAGATCTACAAGCTCTGTGAGGGACGCATCACCATCAAGGGCAGCGCCGTCACCGGCTACGGGGAGGACCTGATCAAAAACGCCTTCTCCTGTGACCTGGGACTGGTGGAGACGGTGGCCCACTATAACGCCGCCGCCCACTTCAACCCCGACGTGGATTTCATCATCGACATCGGCGGCCAGGATATGAAGTGCTTCAAGATCCGCCGCGGCGCGGTGGATTCCATCATGCTCAACGAGGCCTGCTCCTCCGGCTGCGGCTCCTTCATTGAGACCTTTGCCAAGGCCCTGGGCTACTCCATCGCCGATTTCTCCAAGCTGGGCCTCTTCGCCCCCCATCCGGTGAACCTGGGTTCCCGGTGCACCGTGTTCATGAACTCCAGCGTCAAACAGGCCCAGAAGGACGGGGCCAGCGTGGAGGACATCTCGGCGGGCCTTTCCATCTCCATCGTGAAAAATGCCGTCTACAAGGTCATCCGGGCCGCCAGCGCCGACGACCTGGGCAAGCACATCGTGGTCCAGGGCGGCACCTTCCTCAACGATGCGGTGCTCCGGGCCTTCGAGCAGGAGCTGGGACGCAACGTGATCCGCCCCACCATCGCGGGCATCATGGGGGCCTTCGGCGCTGCCCTGGCCGCCCGGGACCTGGGGCTGGAGCGCAGCACCCTGCTGGGAGCGGAGGACCTGGTCTCCTTCACCCATACCGCCCGGCCCACCACCTGCAACCTGTGCACCAACCACTGCGCCCTCACCGTCAACCAGTTTGACGCTGGCCGGCGCTTCATTTCGGGCAACCGCTGCTCCCGGCCTCTGGGCAAGGAGAAGGTGGAGCAGCCCGACCTGATGACCTACAAGTACCGCAAGCTCCGCTCCATGGAGGGCAAGGGAGAGGGCACCGGCGTCCGCGGCCGCATGGGCATCCCCTTCGGCCTCAACATGTACGAGAACCTGCCCTTCTGGTACACCTTCTTCACCAAGCTCAACTTCGAGGTGGTCCTCTCGCCCGAGTCCTCCCGCAAGCTCTACCTCAAGGGCCAGCACACCATCCCTTCGGATACGGTCTGCTATCCGGCCAAGCTCCTCCACGGCCATGTGGAGGCCCTGGTGGAGGCGGGGGTGGACGCCATCTGGTACCCCTGCATGTCCTACAACAACGACGAGGGCATCGGCGACAACCACTTTAACTGCCCCGTGGTGGCCTACTACCCCGAGCTCCTGGCCGCCAACGTGCCCGCCCTGAAAGAGACGAAGTTCCTCAACCCCTATGTGGGCCTCTGGCGGCATAAGGATTTTGAAAAGCGCATAGCAAAGCTCATGGCCGAGGAGTTCTCCATCCCCAAACAGGAGACCCGCGCGGCGGCTGAGGCGGCCTACAAGGCCTATGGGGAATATGTCCGGGACCTGCGGGAGACCGGAAAGAAGTATATCGACTACGCCCGGGCCGAGGGCCTCAACATCGCGGTGGTCTGCGGCCGACCCTACCACATCGATCCGGAGATCAATCACGGTATCAATGACCTTATCACCTCCTTCGGCTTTGTGCTCATCACCGAGGACGCCCTGAGCTATCTGGAGGGCTACGAGCCCCGGAAGGTGCTCAACCAGTGGACCTTCCAGAGCCGGATGTATAACGCCGCCCGGTATGTCTGCACCCAGGAGGATATGCAGGTCATCCAGCTGGTGAGCTTTGGCTGCGGTACCGACGCCATCACCACCGACGAGATGCGCTCCGTCCTGGAGAGGGGCGGCAAGCTCTACACCCAGCTGAAGATCGACGACATCAATAACCTGGGGGCCGTGCGCATCCGCATCCGCTCCCTCATGGCGGCCATGGACGCCCGCAAGACCAGAGGGTGACCCCTGGCATCCCATACCCAAACGGAAAGGAATCCTGACCTATGGCAGAACTTGTCTACGACAGTACCGGGCGCCTGCTCTTCACCGAGGAGATGAAGAAGGAGTACACCCTTCTGGTGCCTCAGATGCTGCCCATGCACTTTGCCCTGCTGGTGCGCATCATGCAGACCGAGGGCTACAAGGTGGAGATGCTCAACACCTCCGGCAAGAGCATCCTGGACTACGGGCAGAAGTACGTCCATAACGACGCCTGCTTCCCCGCCATCCTGGTCATCGGCCAGCTGATCGACGCGGTGAAGAGCGGCAAGTACGATCCCCACAAGGTGGCCCTGGTCATCACCCAGACCGGCGGCGGCTGCCGGGCCAGCAACTACATCCACATGCTGCGCAAGGCCCTGGAGAAGGCGGACCTGGCCTATGTGCCCGTCATTTCGGTGAATCTCTCCGGCCTGGAGAAGAACCCCGGCTTCAAGCTCTCCCTGGGCTTCATTCGCAAGGCGGTCTTCGCCGTGTTCTACGGGGACATCCTCATGAACATCGCAAACCAGGTCCGGCCCTACGAGGTCAATCCCGGGGACACCGACAGGGCTATTGAGGACTGCATGGACATGCTCCTCTCGGAGATGAACGCGGGCCGGGGCCTGCGCCACAAGCCTATGATCGCCAACTTCCACCGCATCATCGACCGCTTCAAGACCATCCCTGTCACTGGCGAGGAGAAGGTCCGGGTGGGCGTGGTGGGGGAGATCTACGTCAAGTACTCCCCCCTGGGCAACAACAACCTGGAGCAGTTCCTCCTCTCCGAGGGGGCAGAGCCGGTGGTGCCCGGCCTTGCCGACTTCGTGATCTTCAAGATCTTCAACCGGGACGTGGATGTGGACATCTATGGCGGTCCCTGGATCAAGCAGGCGGTGTGCCGGGTGTTCGCCGGATATATCAAGCGCAAGCAGCGGGCCATGATCGACGCCCTCAAGAGCTCCGGCCGCTTCCGCGCCCCTGGCGACTTCGACGAGCTGCACAGCTATATCAAGGGCTACCTGGGGGACGGCAACAAGATGGGGGAGGGCTGGCTCCTCACCGCCGAGATGCTGGAGCTCATCCGCACCGGCGTGCCCAACATCGTCTGCACCCAGCCCTTCGGGTGCCTGCCCAACCACATCGTGGGCAAGGGCATGATCCGTAAGCTCAAGGACGACTACCCCTGGAGCAATATCGTGGCCATCGACTACGACCCCGGCGCCACCAAGATCAACCAGGAAAACCGCATCAAGCTCATGCTGGCCAACGCCCGGGGCCTTGCCAAGCAGAAAGAGGCCGCCGGGGAGGCGGAGGAGCGCCAGGCGGCCCCTGCCGCGAGGTGAGAGATCCATGGAACTGAGGGATCGGCCCGGCCTTGAGATCGTGGAGGCCTCCACGCAGGAGCATTTCAGAGCCATGAGCCTCATCCACGCCCAGGGCTGGCGCGCAGCCTACCGGGACGCGGTCCCGGCGGACTGGATGGCAGAGCATATCACCGATGACCGCTGGGTGGAGACCTTCCGGGACTACGCCGAGAGGCCCCGCTTCCACTGTTTTCTCCTCCTGGATGAGGGTAAGCCGGTCTCCTGCATCACCTGCGGGCCCGCCCGCATCGGGGAGCAGAACCACGGCGGCGGTATGCTCATTCAGTTTGACGCCTCAGGCTATGAAGGGTGGGGGGAGGTTATCTCCTTTTACACCATGCCCGGTGAGACGGGAAAGGGCTACGGCGCCCTGCTCATGGACCATTGCCTCTCGCAGCTGCGCGCCGACGGGTTCCGGCAAGCCTATCTTTTTGTCCTCCGGGAGAACGAGGGGGCCAGGCGGTTTTATGCCGCCCACGGCTTTGCCTGGGACGGTACCCACCAGGACATCCCCTTCCCGCTGGACACGGTGTGCGTAGACCTGCGGTATGTGAAAGACCTGGGCTGAGAAAACCCTCACAAACGCCCCTGATCCTCCATAGAATGGAGGGAAAAGGGGGGAGGAGCATGGAAAACCGCATGAGCGGGGGCGGCACGTCCCTTTTGCTTCTGGCTACCCTGGTCTCCATCCAGCTCTCCCAAGGGCGCACGGCGGACGAAACCGACCAACTGGGTACCTTCTTTGCGGCAGTGGGGAGCAATTTGGCCCTTCTTGCCGCCTCCCAGCTGCCCCCCCAGCGACCTGCCTATATGAATGAAAAAAGCGCCCCCTGTCCCATGCGGGACAGGGGGCGCTTAGAGCTGTCGAAAAAGGCCAACGGCCTTTTTCGACAAGAGGCTGCATGACGGATAGGGTTCGATTTCTTACGAAATTGTCACCCCATCCGTCATGAGAAGTGTCATTTCCGAGGCCGCAGCGTGAAGAAAATGTGCCGGTGGCACATTTTTAGCGTAGGCCGCAGCGGCTATGCCGCGAGGAGGGAGTTTTAGGTCCCCGGAAATGACAGATTTTGATTTTATTCCGCCGCGTGCGCACGACGGAACTTAAGCGAGGCTTCCCTGCGGGAGAGTTTTTTGACAAACTGAGACGCCCCCTGTCCCATGCGGGACAGGGGGCGCTTTGCGATTTAGATGGCCTCAATACGCCTCGTGGAACCGGCGGGTAAACTCCTCCTGGAGGGCGGGACGGAAGTCGGGATGGGCCACCTGGATGAGGGCCCGGGCCCGCTGGCGCAGGGTGTAGCCCTTGAGGTGGGCCACGCCGTACTCGGTGACGATGTAGTCCACATCGTTGCGGCTGGTGGTGACCACTGCGCCCTCGTCCAGGATGGGCACGATCTTGGAGATGGTGCCCTTGGCGGCGGTGGAGGGGAAGGCCAGGATGGACCGGCCCCCCTTGCTCATGGCGGCTCCCCGGATGAAATCCACCTGGCCGCCGGTGCCCGAGATCTGCTTGTAGCCCACGCTCTCCGAGCAGACCTGGCCCATCAGGTCCACCTGCACACAGGAGTTGATGGAGACCATGTTGTCATTGCGGGCAATGACGGCAGGGTGGTTGACATAATCCACCGGACGCAGTTCCACGTCGCTGTTGTGGTCCACATAGTCGTACAGGCGCTTGGTGCCCATGAGGAAGGCCACCACGCTCTTGCCGGGATGGAGGGTCTTAGCTCGGTTGGTGACCACGCCGGCCTCGATGAGGTCCACCACGCCGTCGGAGAACATTTCGGAGTGGATGCCCAGGTCCTTCTTATCCCCCAGGAAGCGGAGCACGGCGTCGGGGATGGCGCCGATGCCCAGCTGGAGCGTGTCGCCGTCCCTGACCAGGCTGGCCACATTCTTGCCGATGGCCTCTTCCACGGGGCCGATCTTGGGGGGCGCCAGCTCCAGAATGGGTTCATCACAGGGGACGAAGCAGGAGATCTTCTCCACGGGAACGGTGGACTGCCCGCAGGTGAAGGGCATATTCCGGTTGACCTGGGCGATGACGGTCCTGGCTTTCATGACGGCCTCGTAGGTGTAATCCACCGAGATACCCAGGGAGCACTGGCCGTTCTCGTCAGGCGGGGTGACTTGGATCAGAGCCACGTCCACCGGCAGGGTGGAGGAGAAGAGACCGGGGATCTCAAAGAAGAAGCTGGGAGTGAAGTCGCCCCGGCCCTGGGCGATGGCGTCCCGGGTGGGGCCGCCCAGGAAGAGGGCGTTGTGGCGGAAGTGGCGCTCCATGCCCGGGGCGCAGTAGGCCGCCTTGCCCATGGCCACCAGGTGGACGATCTCCACGTTTGCATAGGCCTGGGCGTTTGCCACCATGGCGTCGATGACGTGGCCGGGCTCGCCGCAGGCGTGGCCCACCACCACCCGGTCGCCGGAGCGGATCTGTTTGACCGCCTCTTGGGCGGACATGGTGTGCTGTTCATAGTAGGTTTTCCAGCTCATGGGGATACCTCCTCCAGAAATTCGCGCAGAAATTCCTCCGCGGCCTTCAAATCGCCGCTGCCGCAGATATGGAAGGGCCGGCCCTCCAGACCGGTGAGATCGGCGCAGCGGGCGCTGCAGCCGCACACCACCAGCAGGATGTCCCTGGGCTCTTCCGGCCGGGCGTGGGAGAAGGAGAGGCGGGGGAAGGCGGCGGCGAGCTGCTGCACGAGGGCCACCCGGTCGTACCGAGGGTTGCAGCCGCCGCAGTACTTGACGCCGACGGTGGGCCGCTCATCCATGGTTCAAAATGGCCCTGGCCTGGGCGAGCAGGCTATCGCTGACCTTCTGCACCAGGACCACCTGCTTTACCTCCCGCAGAGCGGAGCAGACCTCCTCCTCCACCAGCTGCTCGGTGGTGAGGGTGGCGGAAGGGCAGCCGGAGCACTGGCCCAGGAAACGGAAGCGCAGTACGCCGTCTTCAAAGCTGAGCACTTCGATATCCCCGCCGTGGAGACGGAGGGTGGGGCGGACCTTTTCGTCCAGAACCCGTTCGATCTTATCCAGCACGAGAGCGACCACCTTTCGGAAAAATGGGGGCTCTGCGGGGCCGAAGGACCCCGCAGAGCCAGAGGGGGGAAAGAATCACGGAACGTGGGGCTGGGATTACTCCTTGATGTGAGCCAGATTCTTGGCCAGTTCTTTCTTCATGGCCAGGTTGCCCTGACGGGCGATCATGATGCGCTGAGCCTGGGGAGAGCCGGCGCCGTGCATGGACTCGGTGCGGTAGCCCACGGCGGCGGTGCCCAGGGACAGGTTCTCGATGAGGCGCAGGATGCGCAGGCGATTCTCGGTGGACACGCCGCTGACACCCTTGAGGTACTTCTCGATGACGGGGCCCAGGGTGGGATCGCGGAAGTCGGCCTCGCTGGGGGCGGTGACCATCAGACCACCGGCAATGTCCTCGGCCAGCCGGACGATCTCATAGGGGAAGCGGGTGACGTTCTGCTTGCAGACGTTGGCCAGCAGCAGGTCGATCATGTAGTTGCCGCTCTCGGTGGGATGGCCCTCGGCAGAGCAGGCGATGCCGCAGCAGTAGAGGGTCTCGTTGAGGTGGGTCATCTCGATGAGCTTATCCTTCACATGGCTGGCCTTGGCGGCGCCGTTATAGTCGGCGGCCACGGCGGCGGCGCCGATGAGCACGTCGCCCACGCCCACCTTGCACCCGCCATAGCTCTGGCGGTGATAGCCGGCGAAACGCTCCACCATCATGCCGGCGAACTCGCTCTCGCCGCACAGGAAGATGCGGTCGTTAGGCACAAAGACGTTGTCAAAGATGGTCAGGGCCTCCACGCCGCCGAACTCGCTGTTGCCCACGTCCATCTCGCTGCCTTCCATCTTGCGGGTGTCGCAGCTCTGGCGGCCGATGATCATGGTGATGCCCGGAGTGTCCATGGGGACGGCGAAGGACACGGCGTAGTCGGAATCCTCGGGGCCCATGGAGATGGTGGGCATGACGATGACTTCATGGCTGTTGAGCACGCCGGTCTGGTGGGCCTTGGCGCCCCGGACCACGATGCCGTCGGCGCGGCGCTCCACGATGTGCAGGAACAGGTCGGGGTCTTCCTGGGCGTGGGGGGCTTTGGAGCGGTCGCCCTTGGGATCGGTCATGGCGCCGTCCACGGTCAGGTCATTGTCCTGGACGTACATCATGAACTTTTTGAAATTCTCATGGTAGTGGGTGCCGTGGGCCTTGTCGGTCTCGAAGGTGGTGGAGAACACGGCGTTGAAGGCGTCCATACCCACGCAGCGCTGGAAGCAGGCGGCGGTCTTCTGGCCCAGCAGGCGCTGCATCTTGACCTTCTTGATGAGGTCGCCGGTGGACTGGTGGATGTGGGTGAAGCGGTTGATGCGCTTACCGGTGTAGGGGGAGATGACGGTCATCAGGTCCTCGTACTCGGGCATCTGGGCCAGGTCGTAGGTCATGCGCACGCTATTGAGGGAGGGACGGAGGATGGGATCGTCCACGGGGCACTCCACTTTTTTGCCGAACATGTAGACGTTCATCTTCATTTTGCGGATGGATTCGATGTACTGTTCACCGGTCATGAGTGCCATGATGATGACTTCCTTTCCATATTTCAATATTGAATCAAGCCAAAAAGCGGGATATCAAATGCTGACCACCATGTGGGAGATGGTGAAGGTGAGGGTGACCAGAGCGGCCAGTACGCCGCCCACCCAGGCATTGCCGGTCTTCTTGTGGAGCACGCGGATGCCGACGGCGGACAGGGGCAGGATGAACAGCAGGCCGAAGCACATGATGCCGGCCAGGGCGGTGGGATAGGCGAAGCCGTTGGCGGCGATCCACTCGGCGGTGGTGGAGCCGGGAATGTAGGGGATGCCCCGCACGCCGGTGGCGAAGAGGGTGCCGTAGTCATAGCCGAACATCACGGCCAGGCCGCCACAGGAGGCCACGATGATGAGGACGTAGTTGACCCAGGCGGGGGCGTTGTTGATGCGGGTGAAGGAGTTGTAGATCACGCTCACCAGCAGGAAGAAGAACAGCCACACGGGCAGGTACTTGAAGAAGGCGATCCAGTGCTCGGCGTTCATGGGCATGATGTTGAACTTGAAGAAGGAGAAGTAGGTGCCGGAGAAGGCGTAGCACAGATAGACCACAGCGTAGATGGCGGCGAAGGAAATCACAGCCAGCACCACGCTCTTGACAAACTGCATGATGGGCAGCTTGAGACCGGTCTCCTCCCAGCCGCAGCCGGCCTTCTTGGCGATGAGCAGGAACACCAGCACATACACCACCAGCAAAATGACGCCGATGACGATGTTGAAGAGCATCAGGGAGTTGACGGGGGCCATGTTGAAGAAGTCGTTGGGCATGAACTTGGTGACGAACATGAACCACTGGGGCTGCATGTAATAGGGGTAGCCGATGAGCCAGTAGTAGAGCAGGGGGGCAGGCAGCAGACAGACGATGTAGATGATGGCGTAACGGATGCCGTGCTTGGCGTTGTCCACGGTGGTGATGCTCTTGGGCTCGGTGCGCTTGAGCGTGGCGAAGAAGGGCACGTGGAGCAGAGCCAGGGCCAGCGCCACGAAGGCCACCAGGGTGGCCACGAGGCCGATGAGGCCGCAGGCGGCCCGGCCGTGCCAGACCTGGTCGGTGGGAGCAAGCTCGGTGACGCCGCCCTTGAGGGTGATGTCCAGGAAGTCGATCCCGTAGCTGATGGCGGTCTCGTCGTAGTAGGTGTCGGAGTGGGTGCCGTCAAAGTCATAGGCGGCGCGGATGGGCACCATGGTCAGAGCGGCGGAAGCGGCGGCGGTGACGGCCTCCTCCCGGCTCAGGGGGGTGGCGGAGGTGTCGCCGTACATGAAGTAGGTGCCGGAGGGGACGTTGGTGACGCCGCCGGTGCCGTAGGCGAACTTGAAGCTGGTGGTGTACTCCTTGGCGTCGGACACGCCCCAGAGGAACTCGGTGAACTCGTCATACCAGCCCTGGATGGTGCAGATGTTGACCGGGGCGGCATAGAGGGGGAAGACGCCGTTTTCGGCGGTGACGCCGATGTAGGTCAGGTCGTTGATGTTGCGCACGTTGTAGTTATAGCCGGTGAGGACCATGGAGCCGGGCAGCACGATACCGGAGGACATGGCACTCATGTAGGCGGCGCCGGCGGCGGTGGCCTCATCCATGCCGGCGGTGAGGTTCTCGGTATAGGCGGCGGTGTAGGCGGCCTGCCACTTGGTGTAGGCCAGGTAGGCGCCCTCCTGGATGGCGGCGGTGCCCATGGAGTGGCCCAGCATGCCGATCTTGGTCAGGTCCACGAAGTCGTACTTGGCAAACTCCTGCAGGGCCGAGTAGGTGCCCAGGTCCGGAGCATAGTTGAGGACACTGCCCATCTCCACCTGACTGTACCCGTCGGGGGGCAGGGTGGAGTCACCGTGGCCGTAGAGGTCCAGGGCCATGACCACATAGCCCCGGCGGGAGAGCTCAATGGCGTTGGGCTCCATGGCGTCCAGAGAGGCGGTGTAGCCGTGGCAGAGCACCACCGCGGGGGCGGGAGTCTCGGCGGTGGCGGTCTCGGGGATGTAGAGCTTGGCGTGGCTCTCGGCGCCCACGTCGGTGGTGAAGGTGATATCCTGGATGGTAACCGAGCCGCCGCTGGTGGCGATGCTCTTGCCCACCGCGGAGGAGATGATCATCGCCAGCAGGGCGATGACAAGGACGATGACGGATGCACGGACACGGAAGCGGGCTTTGGTCTCCGGCGTTCTGATTTGTTGTTCCATAGTAACCTCCTTAATTCCTCTTTGCGTTGTTCGCGTGGACCTTGGGGGTGCTGCCTATATGTAAGAGCAAATCCCATGCCAAAAACCGACACGGGCGATAAAAAGCAGAGGAAAGCCTTGGGGCGCAAGGAGTTGTGAGAGACGGCGGAAACGCGGTTCCCCTCCTTGCTTGTTGCGAATTTGCAACAGATGGGGAGGGGAACAGGAAAAAAGTAGGCAAACCGCCGGGCGAGGGGCGGCTGTCTGGTGATTCAAATATGCAACGTGTTTTATTTTTGCAACATCCGCGCGGCCTCATATTTTCTGCGCTTGCGCACGAAGGTGGAGGGGTCCATGCCCAGGCTGGCGGCGGCGGCGCGGACGTTGCCGTATTTTTCGTAAGCACGGGTCATGAACTGGAGCTCGAACTGCTCGGTGAGAGCCTTGAGGTCCACAGGCTCGTCCACGGTAGGGGCGGAGAGGGTGGGGGTCCAGGGACGGTGGAAGGGCAGGTCGGCGGCCTCGATGAGGTCGTCGCCGCTCATGATGACCATGCGCTCCACCACGTTGCGCAGCTCCCGCACGTTGCCCGGCCAGGAATAGTCCAGCATGGCCTGGAGGGCGGAGGAGCTGAAGCGCTTTTGCAGGCCGTACTTCTTGTTCAGGTCGGAGAGGAAGCTGTGGGCAAAGGGGAGAATGTCGTCCCGCCGCTCCCGCAGGGGCGGGATGGTGATGGGTACCACGTTGAGCCGGTAGAACAGGTCCTCCCGGAAGGTCTTGTCGGAGACCATCTGCTCCAGGTCCCGGTTGGTGGCGGCCAGGATGCGCACGTCCACGGGGATGGGACTGGTGCCACCCACCCGGACCACCTGCTGCTCCTGGAGTACCCGCAGCAGCTTGACCTGCATGTCCAGGGGCAGCTCGCCGATCTCGTCCAGGAAAAGGGTGCCCTTGTGGGCTACCTCAAAAAGGCCCGGCTTGCCCTCCCGGCTGGCGCCGGTGAAGGCCCCCTTTTCGTAGCCGAATAGCTCGCTCTCCATCAGGTTGGGGGGGATGGCGCCGCAGTTGACGGTGATAAACTGCCCTTCCTTGCGGCTGGAATTTTTGTAGATGTATTTGGCGATCTTCTCCTTGCCCACGCCGGTCTCCCCCAGCAGGAGGACGGGGGTGTCCAGGGCGGCGACCCGGTCCACCAGGGCCAGGATCTCCAGCATGTGCCGATCCACGGCGATGAGGTCGGCGGAGGCCAGCACCTGCTGGCGGGCAAACTCGATCTCGGAGAAGTAGCGCTGGGAGAGCTCTTCGGTCCGGCGGTATTTTTCCTTGAGGTCGTAGAGCTCGGTCATGTCCCGCACGTTGGTGACCACCAGGGCGATGTTGCCCATCTCGTCAAAGACGGGCGTGGAGGCGATGAGAGCCCGGCGGCCGCTTTTGAAGGTCTGCTCCAGGGTGACGGGACGGCGCTTGCCCAGGGCGATGAGGGTGCCTGAGCGGTCTATGACCCCGGCGCGCTCCAAATCCCACATGGACTTGCCCAGCACGTCCTCGGCCTTGAGACCGGAGATGTCCAGATAGGCCTGGTTGACCCGGATGGTCACGGCCTGACCGTCGGTGATATAGATGCCGTCATAGGAGCTCTCGATGATCACGTCCAGCCGGTCATAGGCCTCCTGGAGGCTTCCGAACATGCCCCGGTGGGTGTGTCTGAGGTAGGTGGGCGTGCGCTCCGACATGGCCATCCCTCCTTTTTCTTCCTTTAGTATAGGGAAGGGAGGCAGCGGTGTCAAGGGAGGGGGTATGTAGGGCCCGGCGGCCCGGGCCCGGGGAGGATCAGAGCTTGCCGCTCTCGATGCGCTCACGCATGGACTGGAATACCGTGTCCTGGTCCGCGCACATGACCAGCACGATGGTGCCGTCGGACAGGGTCTCCAGTCTGGCGTTGGAGGCGATCTCGTACTGGTCGGCCAGGTAGAGCTCAAAGCTCTGCTTCTGCCGGTCGATGAAGCCCTGGAGCCCGGCACGCACCGCTTCGTCCTTTCCCTCGGCCGGGTAGACTGCGGCCACGCCGTAGGCCTGGACATTCATCATGGACGCGGACAGGGCGAAGGCGCTCAGGTCGCCCTGGGAGAGGCCCAGCAGCTCCAGCAGGGTCTCGTAGCCCTCATCCTCGGCGGTGATGATGGGCCGGTCGGCGTTCTCCTGGGACGAGCGGGCCCCTTCGATGGCGGCGCGGTAGAGCTCGGTGCGCTCCTGGGCGGTGAGCTGGGGCTGGTCGGTGCTGCCGCAGGCGGTGAGGGAAAAGAGCACTACCAGGGCGGAGAGGGTGATGGAAATGACGGATCTCATGGTAATTCCTCCTGATGATTGGTGTTTTGGGATGGGAGCTCAGGGAGTGCTTGTATTGTTGGCGGGGATTCCGGGGGGATGGCCTCCAGGATGAGACGCCCGTTTTGGGCCTCCAGTACCGCCGCTGCGCCCCGGGTCAGAGCGCCGGAGAGGAGCAGCTCGGCGGCCCGGTCCTCCACCTGGCTGCGCAGCACGCGGCGCAGGGGACGGGCGCCGTAGTCGGGGTGGAAGCCCTGGTCGGCCAGATGGTCCACGGCGGAGTCGGAAAAGCGCAGAGTCACGCCCAGGGCCTCCAGCCGCTTCCCCACGGCGGCGAGCATCTGCCGGGCGATGGTGCGCAGCTCGCTCCGCTCCAGCTGGCGGAACACGATGATCTCGTCCAGCCGGTTGAGAAACTCCGGCTTGAATACCCGACGGAGCTCCTCATTCACGGCGCTGCGCAGCTCTTCTGCCGAGCGGGTCTCGCCGCCGCTGAGAGCGCCGGAGAAGCCCAGCCGGGTACCTTTGGCGGTGATGCGGTCCGCGCCCACGTTGGAGGTCATGACGATGACCGCGTTGCGCAGGTCGGCCTTACGGCCCAGCGAGTCGGTGAGGTGGCCGTCCTCCATGACCTGGAGGAGAAGGCCCCACACATCGGGGTGGGCCTTTTCGATCTCGTCGAAGAGGACCACGGAGTAGGGGCGGCGGCGGATGGCCTCGGTGAGTTGGCCGCCCTCCTCGTGGCCCACATAGCCCGGCGGGGAGCCCAGGAGCCGGGAGACGGTGTGGCGCTCCATATACTCCGACATATCAAAGCGGATGAGAGCCTCCTCACTGCCGAAAAGGGCCTGGGCCAGGGCCTTGCACAGCTCGGTCTTGCCCACTCCGGTGGGACCCAGGAACAGGAAGGAGCCGGTGGGTCTGCCGGGCTCCTTGAGCCCCACCCGGCCCCGGCGCACCGCCCGGGCCACGGCGGCCACCGCTTCCTCCTGGCCCACCACCCGGGCGTGAAGCTCCTTCTCCAGAGCCATGAGGCGCTCCGACTCGCCCTGGGTCAGGGCGGTGACGGGGATGCCTGTCCACCGGGACACCACGGCGGCCACGTCCTGCGGACCTACCGTGCCAAGCCGCCGCTCCTGCCGCCAGAGGGTCTTTTTCCGCTCCAGCTCCCGGCGGAAATCATTCTCGGCGTCCCGGAGCATGGCGGCCTTTTCAAAGTCCTCTCCCTGGATGGCCTCCTCCATCTCGCTCCGGGCCCGGTCTGCTTTGGCCTCCAGGAGCCGCAGCTCCGGCGGAGTGGCCAGCCGCTCCAGACGCACATGGGAGGCGGCCTCGTCCATGAGGTCGATGGCCTTGTCCGGCAGGCGGCGGTCGGGGATGTACCGGGCGGAGAGGGTCACGGCGGCGGAGAGAGCTTCGTCGGAGATGCGCAGCTTGTGGTGGGCCTCATATCGGTCCCGTACCCCCCGGAGAATGGCCAGGGCGGTGTCGTTGTCGGGCTCGCCCACCAGGACGCTCTGGAACCGGCGAGCCAGGGCGGCGTCCTTTTCGATATAGCGGCGGTACTCGTCCAGGGTGGTGGCTCCCAGAACCTGGATCTCTCCCCGGCCCAGGGCGGGCTTGATAATGTTGGCCGCGTCGATGGCCCCTTCGGCGCTCCCCGCGCCCACGATGGTGTGCAGCTCGTCGATGAAGAGGATGATGTTGCCCACCCGCTTGACCTCGGCGATGATGTTCTTGATGCGCTCCTCAAACTCTCCCCGGTATTTGGTGCCCGCTACCATGGAGGAGAGATCCACGGACAAAAGCCGCTTATGGCGCAGGTCGTCGGGCACGTCTCCCGCGGCCATGCGCCGGGCCAGACCCTCGGCCACGGCGGTCTTGCCCACGCCGCTTTCACCGATGAGGGCGGGGTTATTTTTGGTGCGCCGGGACAGGATCTCAATGACCCGGTCGATCTCCTTGTCCCGGCCGATCACCGGGTCCAGCAGTCCCCCCGCGGCCAGACGGGTCAGGTCACGGGAAAACTGGTCCAGGAGCTTGGTGTCCGCCCGGGCGTACTCCCGCTCAGCCCTGGGCCGGCCGCCGCGAAAGGCGGACGGCTCTCCGCCCAGAGCAGCCACCACATCGCCGTAAAGCTTCCGGGCGTCTGCCCCGCTGGAGAGGAGGACCCGCTGGGCCACGCCATCCCGCTCCCGCAGCAGGCCCAGCAGCAGATGCTCGGTGCCCACATAGGGGTTGCCCAGCCGGACGGATTCCTCCAGAGAGAGCTCTATGATCTTTTTGCACCTGGGTGTGAGACCCTGGGAGGGGCGGGAGCCGGAAGCGCCCACGCCCACCATGCGCTCGATGGCGGCGCGGATGGTCTCGCTCTCCAGTCCCGCGCCGCGCAGGACCTGGCCCGCCACGCCGCCCCCCTCCCGAGAGAGGCCCAGCAGCAGGTGCTCGCTGCCCACATAGCCGTGGCCCAGCTGACTGGAGCTCTCCTGAGCCAGCCGCAGGGCGGCCTGGGCCCGGGGCGTGAATCTGGCTTGGTTAATGGGGATCACCTCTGTCACCGGAAGGCTTGCCTTTGGCCTTGGTATGTTGGGAGCGGGACTGGCGCAGGCGCGACGGATGGACGGCGCTGCGCCTGAGCCCTTCCAGGTCGGGGACCAGACTCCCGGCGGTCTCCATGCGAAAGTCGGATTTGGACGGTTTCATGGGGTTTGTCCCTCCTTATTGTCGGGTGTTATTTTTCCCGCACAGAGGAAATATACCCACTCTGGCAGCAATTTAGCATTGCATTTTTGAAAAAGTGTGATACAATGAGGACACATTCAGAATCGGAGGTGTTTCCAATGGCTTATCAGATCTCCAGCGCTTGCATCAGCTGCGGCTCCTGCTCCGGCGCTTGCCCCGTGGGCGCTATCTCCCAGGGCGACGAGCACTATGTGATCGACGCCGGCAGCTGCATCGACTGCGGCACCTGCGCTGACACCTGCCCCGTGGGCGCCATCTCCCAGGGCTGATCAAACGTGAGGAAAAACGGCGGAGCCGCCACGAGCGGCTCCGCCGTTTTCATTCCTGAAGCGCCGGATATTTCTGTTGACGAACTACCGGGAGACGGATATAATTGGCATATCGGCGCGAATCGCGTCGAAACAGAAAAAGTGAGGGAGAGACCAATATGAGCGATTCCTATCACATGCCTACCCAGAATGATCAGCCCGGCAAGGGCGCGGCTACCGGCAGCCTGGTGTGCGGCATCATCTCGGTGGTGCTGTGGTTTTTCGTCTATTCGACCCTGCTGTCTGTGATCCTGGGCATCGTGGGCCTGGTGCTGTCCAGCAAGGCCAAGAAGGAGGGCTTCGTGGGCGGTATGCAGACGGCCGGCTTCGTGCTGTCCATCATCGGCCTCATCGGCGGCGCTCTGGTGTTCGTGGCCTGTGTGGCCTGCGTGGGCATGATGGTTTCTCTGTACCCGTACTACGGCTATTGAGAAAAAGACAAAAAGAGACGCGGCGCGGCGAAAGCCGTGCCGCGTCTCCTGTTTCCAGGAAAGGGGGAGGTGAAAAGAGATGCTGCCGTATATCACATTTTTCGGCCGGGTGATCCCCATGTATGGCCTGATGGGGGTGGGCGGTGTGGCGCTGGGCCTCATTGTCTCGGTGCTGTGCTGCCGTCGGTTGGAACTGGATCGGAGCGACTGTGCCTATCTCTATGTGTACGGCGCCGTGGGCGCGCTGGTGGGGGCAAAAGTCCTCTATCTGCTCACCGTGCTGCCCCAGCTGCTGGCCGAGCTGCCCCTTTTGTGGGAAGACCCTGGGCGCTTCCTCGCCACCTATGTTACCGGCGGCCTGGTCTTTTACGGCGGACTTCTGGGCGCGGTGGCGGGGGCGGCCCTGGCGGGGCGGTATTTCGCGGTCCGTCTGAGGAACTACCTGCCGGTCTTTGTGCCCGTGTTCCCGTTGATCCACGCCCTGGGACGGGTGGGGTGCTTCTGCGCCGGATGCTGCTACGGCAGGGAGGCCTCATGGGGCATTGCATTTAGCAATTCTCCCTTCGCCCCAAACGGCGTGCCCCTTATCCCTGTGCAGCTCATGGAGGCGGCGGCGGAGGTGCTCATCGCCCTCGTCCTGCTGCGGTACGCCGCGGCCCGGCCCTCGCCTTGGCGGCTGCTGGGGGCCTACGGCATTCTCTATGCGCCGGTTCGCTTTGTGCTGGAGTTTTTACGGGGAGATGAGGTCAGGGGACTGCTGTGGGGCCTGTCCACCTCCCAGTGGCTGAGTCTGGCGGTGGCGGCGGCAAGCGCCGCGCTCCTCCTGGGCCCATGGCTCAAAGGACGAATAAAGCTGTGAATATTCATGCTAAAATGAATAATATTCAATATGCACCGAAAAAAATGGGATAACCATGGATATTTATGCGCATTTACCCCTTGCAATTTGAGTGGGGAAGTGCTACACTGTCGTTACAATAAAAAAACGGAGGTTTTCCCCATGTCTGAGATCAAGAAAGTAGTGCTCGCCTACTCCGGCGGGCTGGATACATCCATCATCATCCCCTGGCTCAAGGAGAATTACAATAACCCCGAGATCATCGCCGTGGCGGGAGACGTGGGGCAGAACGACGAGCTGGACGGTCTGGAGGAGAAAGCTCTCAAGACCGGTGCGTCCAAGCTGTATGTGGAGGACCTGGTGGACGAGATGGTGGATGAGGTCATCATCCCCTCCATGCAGATGGGGGCCAAGTATGAGGACTATCTGCTGGGCACCGCCTTTGCCCGGCCCATCATCGCCCGGCGGCTGGTGGAGATCGCCAAGAAGGAGGGGGCTGACGCCATCGCCCACGGCTGCACCGGCAAGGGCAACGACCAGGTGCGCTTCGAGCTGGCCATCAAGCGCTTTGCCCCCGATATGAAGATCATCGCCCCCTGGCGGGAGTGGTCCATCAAGGGCCGGGATGAGGAGATCGACTACGCCGAGGCCCACAACGTGCCTCTGAAGATCAGCCGGGAGACCAACTACTCCAAGGACAAGAACCTCTGGCACCTGTCCCATGAGGGCCTGGACCTGGAGGACCCGGCCAACGAGCCCCAGTACGATAAGCCCGGCTTCCTGGAGATGGGCATTTCGCCCGCCATGGCTCCCGACAAGGCCACCTATGTGACATTGGACTTTGAAAAGGGCGTGCCGGTGGCCATCGACGGGGAGAAGATGAAGGCCAGCGACATCATCCGCAAGCTCAACGTGCTGGGCGGCGAAAACGGCATCGGCCTTCTGGACATCGTGGAGAACCGGTTGGTGGGTATGAAGGACCGGGGCGTGTACGAGACCCCCGGCGGCACCATCCTCTACCGGGCCCATGAGGTGCTGGAGATGATCACCATCGACAAGGACACCAAGCACATGAAGCAGAAGCTGGCGGTGGACTTTGCAGACCTTGTGTACAACGGCAAGTGGTTCACCCCCCTGCGGGAGGCCCTCCAGGCCTTCGCCGTCAAGACCCAAGACCACGTCACCGGCACGGTGAAGCTGAAACTCTACAAGGGCAACATC
>LBJMR02800__coassemble_389_pt1 | contig 33098 bp, 30 predicted proteins | sample LBJMR02800__metabat2_low_PE_006 | metagenome-assembled genome bin LBJMR02800 | reverse complement strand
CAATAGTAGCCCCATCCACATAGATCTCCAGAGCATCCTTTTCCGCGATGTCAAGGGTGCGGCGCAGCTCAATGGGCAGCACGATCCGCCCCAGCTCATCCACTTTACGCACGATTCCAGTCGATTTCATACTTCACGCTCCTTCCTGTTGGGCTGTTTCCCAATTTTTCCACAATGTCCTAGAAACTGACACAATTATAACACACAGTAATTTGTTGTCAATCGGAATTTGGTAAATTAATATTTTCCAAATTGATTGTTGTCGAAAGAATCGGACATTTGTCACAAAATTTAGGCGGGCATATTTCCCCCGCCGGTTCCATACCCATAGGGAGAGAAACGGAGGGACGAGTTATGGCAATGTCGGCGATCTGGACGGGGATGGTAGTGTGCGCCATTGTCTGCGGTCTGCTCACAGGTCAGGGCGAGGCGGTGGCAGCCGCAGCCATGGAGGGAGCGGCCGCGGGAGTCGAACTGTGTCTAAGTGTGGCGGGGATGCTGTGTCTGTGGATGGGGGTCATGGAGATCATGACCCGCTCGGGCCTTGCCCAAGGTCTCTCCCGTCTGCTGGGGCCGGTGCTGCGGCGGCTGTTCCCGGAGTTTGCCCGGGACGGCAAAGTGATGGACGCCATCTCAGCCAATATCTCAGCCAATATGCTGGGGTTGGGCAACGCGGCCACGCCTCTGGGCATCCGGGCGGCCCGGCAGATGAGCCGCCGCACCCCCGGGGTGGCCTCCGACGCGCTGTGCATGCTGGTGGTGTGCAACACCGCCTCTCTCCAGCTCATCCCCACCACGGTGGCCTCCCTCCGCTCCGCCGCCGGCAGCGCCGCGCCTTTCGACATTCTGCCCGCCACCTGGCTCTCTTCCGCCATCTCCGTGTGCGTGGGCATCGGCGCGGTCAGGCTCTTTTCCCGGCTCTGGCCTGACCGGGAGAGGAGGCGGTAAGATGGAGCTCTTTTTCACCATGCTCCTGCCCGGCATCATCGCCGTAGTGGCCCTGTGGGGGCTTTGGCGGCGGGTGGACGTGTACGACGCTCTGGTCCAGGGGGCCGGGGATGGGCTGGGGGTACTCATCAAGATCGTCCCCGCTCTCATCGGTTTGATGACGGCGGTGTATATGCTGCGCGCCTCAGGGGCCCTGGAGCTGCTCTCCCAGGCCCTCTCTCCCGTTCTCAACGTCCTGGGCGTCCCGCCGGAGACCACAGCGCTGCTGCTGGTGCGCCCAGTGTCGGGGAGCGCGGCCCTTGGGGTGGGGGCGGAGCTTATCTCCACCTACGGCCCAGACTCCTCCATCGGCCGCACAGTGGCCGTCATGATGGGCTCCACCGAGACCACCTTCTACACCGTGGCGGTCTACTTCAGCGCCGCCGGGGTATCCCGCACCCGTTACGCCATTCCCGCCGCCCTGTGCGCCGACGCGGCGGGCTTTCTGGCCGCTTCCTGGACGGTACGGCTGTTCTTCCCCTAAATGGCAAAAAGCAGCGGCCCGGTGGGAGTCCCACCGGGCCGCCGGTCTTATATGCATTGATTCGCCCACTCTTTACAAAATCACCAGGCCGTACTTCCGGCTCATTTCAGCAAGAAATTCCGGCTCCAGGTCCTCGGTGCCGTCCCAGAAGGCCCGGCCCTGGTAGAGCCGCAGAGCCTTCTCCAAAAGCTCTGGCACGTCGGACCACAGGCACAGGGCGTCCTCTACGGCGTACTGGTAGGCGGCAAAGAGGTCCAGGTCGTCCTCCTCCAGAATGGCGATTTTCAGCGCTCCCTGGGGAGAACTGTCCTCGGCCTCCAGGATGTCCTCCAGCAGGTCGGGAGAACACTCGATGGTCTCCCCCACATCCACGTCCGGCGTGATGAACCGGGCCTCCCGCTCGCTGGCACAGGGGATCACATCCTCGTCCTGTTCCCGGGGGACAAAGGGCCCTGGCTTCAGGGCGGAGAGCTTCTCTCTCAGGGCAGCGATGTCCGCCGCTCCGGTGCCGCAGCAGCCGCCGAAGAGCCGCACGCCCAGCTCGGCGTACCGCTCCACCCAGGCCGCCGGGTCCACCATCCCTCTCGCACCTTCCGGCTGGGCCATGAGGGGAATGAGGGCGTAGGGTGCCAGTCTCTCCAGCTGCTCGGCAATGATCTCCGGCTTTGCGCAGTTGAGCCCGAAGGCCGCTGCTCCCATGCCCTGCATGACGATGAGAGCGGCCAGCACGTCCACGCCGGAGGGCGTCCGCCCCTCCTCGTCACAGTAGAACGTGACCGCCACCGGCTTGCCCGGGTCGGCCTCGCCGATGGCGAGCAGGGCGGCCCTGGCCTCGGCCATGTCCACCATGGTCTCCACCACATAGAGATCCACCCCCGCTTCCGCAAGGGCGGCCACCTGGACGCGGTAGTTGTCCACGATCTCCTCAAACCGGCCCTCCCGCACGGCGAACTCCCCCATGCCGCAGGGGGCCAAGTCCCCCGCCACCAGGGCGCGGCCATGGGCGGCCTCTCTGCTCAGGGCAACCAGGCGGCGGTTATACTCCGCCGCCTCCTTCTCCAGGCCGAAAGCGGCCAGGGAAGCCGGGTCGGCGCCGAAGGTGGGGGCGGTGAGCACCTGGGCTCCGGCGGCGACGTAGCTGCGCTGGAGTTCCAGCAGCGCCTCCGGGTGCTCCAGGACCCAGGCGGGGGTGCAGGAGCCCTCCGGCATGCCCCGGCGATAGAGCTCAGTGCCGGTGGCCCCGTCCAGCAGGATGGGCAGGGGCAAGGGTATGTCCATGGATCAGTTCCTCCTCATCTGGTAAAGAGCAGTGCTCAAATTGGGGTTAGTATATCACTGCCCTGCCGGAAAAAGCAAGAGGGCGGCGGGATTTTATCGTTTCTTTCCCATTTCGGCAAAAAACGGGCCGCCCGGCCCATACCGGACGGCCCGCAGCGTATTCACATTTTCTCCGGGGCGGAGACGCCGATGATGGACAGTCCCACAGCCAGGACAGAGCGCACCGCGTCGGAGAGCTTGAGCCGGGCCTCAAGCAGGCCCTCCTCCTCGCCCTTGATGCGGCAGGAATTGTAGAACCGGTGGAAGTCCCCGGCCAGGGCCACCAGGTAGCGGTTGATATGGGAGGGGTCCAGATCCCGGCTGGCCAGGCGGATCTCCTCAGGCAGCTGGGAGAGGGTCTTGATGAGCGCCTTCTCCTCCGCCGTGGAGAGCAGCGCCGCGTCCACCGCAGCAGCCTCCGGCACACGGTGACCCTCCTCGGCCAGGCGGGAGAGCAGGGAGCAGATGCGGGCGTGGGCATACTGGACGTAGTAGACCGGGTTGTCGCTGTCCTCCCGGACGGCCAGGTCCAGGTCGAAGTCCAGGGGGGTGGTGGCGCTGCGGGAGTTGAAGAAGTACCGGGCGGCGTCCACGCTGATCTCGTCGAGCAGGTCGTGGAGAGCGATGGCCTTGCCCGAGCGCTTGCTCATACGCACGGGCTTGCCGTCCTGGAGAAGGTTGACCAGCTGCATGAGCACGATGATGAGCCGGTGGGAGCCGTCCAGGCCCAGGCCGTCCAGGGCGGCCTGCAGCCGGGCCACATGGCCGTGGTGATCGGCGCCCCAGATATTGATGGCCTTATCAAAGCCCCGCTTTTCCAGCTTGTTGCGGTGGTAGGCGATGTCGGCGGCGAAGTAGGTATAAAAGCCGTTCTGACGGCGCAGCACGTCGTCCTTCAGGTCCAGCTTGTCCACCTGCTCCTGACTCTTGCCCTCCCGCAGGTACTTCTCCTTGAGGAGGCCAGTGGTATTGAGCCACACCGCGCCGTCCTTCTCGTAGGTCCAGCCCTTGCTTGCGAGCAGCCCCACCGTCTCCTCCACATAGCCGGAGCTGTGCAGCTCCGACTCCAGGAACCACTCGTCATACTCGATCTTATACCGGCTTAGGTCCGCCTTCATCCGGGGAATGTTGATGGAGAGGCCGTAAGCGGCCATGGCGGCGCGGCGCTCGTCCTCGCTGCGCTCCAGCCAGCCGTCCCCTTCCTTCTCCCGGAAGAGCTGCGCCAGCTCACGGATGTCGTCGCCGTGGTAGCCGTCCTCGGGGAACTCCACCGCCTCTTCGCCCAGGAGAAGCTGCTGATAGCGGGCGTCAATGGACTTGGCGAACTTGGCGATCTGGTTGCCCGCGTCGTTGACGTAGAACTCCTTCCAGGTGTCGCAGCCCACCCACTTGAGGATGTTGGCCAGAGAGTCGCCCAGCACGCCGCCCCGGGCGTTGCCCATGTGCATGGGACCGGTGGGGTTGGCGGAGACGAATTCCACCATGATCTTCTCGCCCTTGCCCTCGTCGCTGCGGCCGTAGTTCTCTCCCTCGGTCTCGATGGCGGAGAGCACCTGAGCGTACCACCTCTCCCCCAGGGTGAAGTTGAGGAAGCCCGGTCCGGCGATCTCCACCTTTGAGAAGAAGGAGCCGGAGAGGTCCATGTGGTCCACAACGGCCTGGGCGATGGCCCGGGGGGCCATGTGCATGGCCTTGGCCCCCGCCATGGCGAAGGAGGAGGCGTAGTCCCCGTTTTTCACATCCTTGGGGATCTCGATGGTGGCGTTCACTGCCGCGCCGCCGGGCAGCACGCCCGCCTGAGCGGCCCGCTCATAGGCCGCCTGGGTCAGAGCGGCTACCTGCTCCTTGGCCGCTTTTATCATGTTTGACATCTGCTATCACACCTCAAACTGGATTTTCTTTGGTATCCGGGGCAAACTGATCATTGCTTCACGCCCGGTCTCTTTTCCCGCACGTCGATGAGGAAGCGGTTGGCCCCCGCCACCGCGTGGTCGATCTCGATGTCGTAGTTGACCTCCAGCCGGCCCCCGTGCTCGTCCAGGGTGCAGTCCATGGCCCGGGTGTTCACCCCGATGGCCAGGGCGCCGTAGGGCGTCTCATACATGGAAAGGTGCCGCCGTCCCTGCTCAAAGACCATCTGGGAATTGAACTGTCCCAGGCGCAGCAGGGTGACCCTCCCCTCCTCGATCTGGAAGGTGGTCAGGGTGCCTCCCATGCCGGTGAGTTCACTCTCCTGATAGCTCAGGGTGTAGGTGCGCTCCCCCTCTTTTTTCATCAGGCCCTCGGTGACGAGCTCGATGACCTCGTCCTCAGCTCCCTCGAAGGACTGCTTGCCCTTGATGGAAATGATCACATTGTTGTCCATAATGACCCCCGGTTCTTCACAAGTGGAGGTATTATATCTCCAAATGCCGCCGATGTAAAGCCCGGAATAGGTCCTTTCTCAGTACACCGTCACGTCCACCAGGCCCACATGGCTCTTCACGCTCTCCCCCAGGAAGATGTCGGCCAGGCGGGAGAAGTCGGCGATGTTGTCGCTGACGTAATAGAGCCGCTTGCCCGCTGCGGCGTCGGTGAGGGCGTCCATTTCCTTAAGCCGCGCCGCCACCTGCACGGCGCAGGCCTCGCCGGAGTTGATGAGGGCCACCTGGGGACCCATGAAATCGCCGATGACCTCGGAGAGAAGCGGATAGTGGGTGCAGCCCAGCACCAGGGTATCCACCCCGGCGTCCTTCATGGCCTGGAGGTATTCCGCCGTCACCAGTTCTGCCACCGCGTCCCCTCTCCGAAAGCGGCCGTTCTCCACCAGGGGCACAAAGAGGGGGCAGGCCAGAGCGGTGACCTGGGCGTCAGGCCGCAGGGCGGTGATCTCCCGCTCGTAGGCCCCGGTGCGGATGGTGGCCTGGGTACCGATGAGGCCGATGCGTCCGCTGCGGCTCATCTCCACCGCCCGAGCGGCGGCGGGTTTGACCACGCCCAGCACGGGCAAGGGGTTTTCCTGCTCCAGCACGTCCAGGGCTGTGCTGGACACAGTACCGCAGGCGATGACGATGGCCTTCAGGTCAAAGGTGCGCAGGAAGGCCACATCCTGCCGAGCGTATTTGATGAGGGTCTCCCGGGAGCGGCTACCGTAGGGCACCCGGCCGGTATCCCCGAAATAAATGATGGTCTCCGCCGGCAAAAGCCGCTCCAGTTCCCGGACCGCCGTCAGGCCGCCCAGTCCGGAGTCGAACACGCCGATGGGTCGTCTGTCCAATCCCATGACCTCCAATCCAGATCCTTCAAACAACATGATATGCGAAAGCCCCTCAGAACACAAGTAATTTTTTCTCTTTGGATTTCCCCCCTTCCCCCTTTGACTTTTGAGCGAGGGTCTGTATAATATGGAATAGGGCCACCGGCCCCACAAGCGACCGAGAGGAGGTCTTCCCATGGAACTGAACCTGACGGCCAAGCAATTCCGCCGACTGCTGGACATGGCCTATATCGGCAACTGGATCCTCAACTCCACCCGGGGAGACGACCGTTTCGCCGACTACGACGAGGTGGAGAGCCTGCTTTTTGCCAAAGCCCGGGAGCAGGGCATGGGTGTGCTGGCCGAGGACTGGCAGGGAGAGGTGGTGCCCTCCCGGGCCTTTACCGAGGGCGGCATCCACGAGGCCATCATGGAGTACGAGAACAACGTCTTTTTCGAGATCCTGGCGGAGGATCTGGCCCGGCGGGATATGGAGGACGCCTCCATCGACGAAAACGACTACGACGAGCTCACCCGCCGCATCGACGACTATATGGCCGAGTTTGAGCAGCACGGCACCGACAATATCCTCATCGACGCCGACCTGCCCTGACGCCGTCTCTCCCACCGGCGGACGTCCCTATTTTGGGACGTCCGCCGTTTTTTCTCCGCTGGACTTCCGCGGCGCCTTGGGATAAAATAGAGAACGAATCCAAAGCAAAGGAGTAACGACATGGAGCGCATCATACAGATACTCGCCCGGGAGCTGGGCAAAAAAGAGGAGCATGTGGCCAATGTGGTGGCCCTGCTGGACGAGGGGAACACCATCCCCTTCATCGCCCGCTACCGCAAGGAGATGCACGGGGCCATGGACGACACCGCCCTGCGCGCCCTCGCCGACCGGCTGCAGTATCTGCGCAATCTGGACAAGCGGCGCGAGGAGGTCAAGGCCTCCATCGACGCCCAGGACAAGCTCACCGAGGAGCTCGCCGCCGCCATCGACGCCGCGGCCACGCTGGCCGAGGTGGAGGACCTGTACCTGCCCTACAAGCCCAAGCGGCGCACACGGGCCACGGTAGCCAAGGAGAAGGGTCTGGAACCTCTGGCCCAGCTTTTCTTCGCCCTGGGGGGCAGCTGCCCCTCTCCCGAGGAGGCGGCCTGGGACTATGTGGACCCCGACACGGGGGTGGAAACGGTGGAGGACGCCCTCCAGGGAGCCAGTGACATCATCGCCGAGTGGGTCAGCGACGACGCCGCCGTGCGCAAGACCCTGCGGGAGCTCTATGAGCGCAAGGGCGTGCTCTTCTCCAAGGCGGCCCAGAAGGACCCGGAGGACAGCGTCTACCGGCTCTACTACGACTTCTCCGCCCCGGTGCGCACCGTCCAGGGCCACCAGGTGCTGGCCATCAACCGGGGCGAGCGGGAGGAGATCCTCAAAGCGGGGGTGGAGGTGGACGCGGAGAGCGCCCGCATCGCCGTGCGCCGGGTGGTGGTACCCGGGCGGGCGTCCATGGAGTTCGTGCGCGCCGCCGCCGACGACGCCTGGGACCGGCTTTTGAAGCCCTCCCTGGAGCGGGAGATCCGCGCCGCCCTCACCGAGAAGGCCGATGAAGGGGCCATCAAGATGTTCGGTCTCAACTTAAAGCCCCTGCTCATGCAGCCGCCGGTGAAGGGCTTTATCACCATGGGTCTGGACCCCGGCTACCGCAACGGCTGCAAAGTGGCGGTGGTGGACGGCACCGGCAAGGTGCTGGATACCGCCGTGGTCTACCCCACCTTCAGCGAGCGCAAGAAGGAGGAGGCCATCGAGGCCCTCTCCAAGCTCATCCGCAAGCACGGCGTGGAGCACATTGCCATCGGCAACGGTACCGCCAGCCGGGAGACCGAGCAGATGGCAGTGGAGATGATCCGCCGCCTGGCCGCGGAGGGCATAGCGGTGAGCTACATGATCGTCAGCGAGGCGGGCGCCAGCGTCTACTCCGCCTCCAAGCTGGCCGCCGAGGAGTTCCCCGAGTACGACGTGAACCTGCGCAGCGCCGTGTCCATCGCCCGGCGGCTCCAGGACCCCCTTTCCGAGCTGGTGAAGATCGACCCCAAGGCCATCGGCGTAGGTCAGTATCAGCACGACATGCCCCAGGCCCGGCTGGACGAGACGCTGCGGGGCGTGGTGGAGGACTGCGTCAACTCGGTGGGCGCCGACCTGAACACCGCCTCCGCCCCCCTGCTCACCTATGTGGCGGGCCTCACCTCGGCCACCGCCAAGAACATCGTCAAATACCGGGAAGAAAACGGCGCTTTCACCGCCCGGGGCCAGCTTCTCAAGGTGCCTAAGCTGGGTCCCAAGGCCTTTGAGCAGTGTGCAGGCTTCCTGCGTCTGAGCGAGAGCGAGAACGTACTGGACAACACCGGCGTCCACCCGGAGAGCTACGCCGCCGCGGAGAAGCTGCTCGCCCTCACCGGCTACACCCTTGCCGATGTGAAGGCGGGAGCTATCGGGGAGCTGCGCGAGCGGGTAAAGGCCCTGGGCGAGGAGACAGCGGCGCAGCAGTGCGGCGTAGGCGTGCCCACCCTGCGGGACGTGGTGGGCGAGCTGATGAAGCCCGGCCGCGACCCCCGGGACGAGCTGCCCCGGCCCATCCTGCGCACCGACGTGATGGAGATGAAGGACCTAAAGCCGGGCATGGAGCTCACGGGCACCGTGCGCAACGTCATCGACTTCGGCGTATTTGTGGACATCGGCGTCCATCAGGACGGCTTGGTGCATATCTCCCAGCTCTCCAGCCGCCGGGTGCGCCACCCCAGCGAGATCTGCGCCGTGGGCGACGTAGTGAAGGTCTGGGTGTTGGAGGCCGACGAAAAGAAAAAACGCATCTCCCTCACCATGCGCAAGCCCAAGGGGCAGCCGGACTGAGAGAACGGAGGGACCCGCCGCAGGCGGGACGCGGCGAGTGCCGCGCACAAGCGTTTCGGCTCCGCCGAAACCTTGCCGCAGGGGCAATTCACTTGCCCCGAGGATGTGAGATCCGGGGTCCCCGCACGGCCTCGGCCGTGTGGGGATGGAAAGAAAAAACGCATCTCCCTTACCATGCGCAAGCCCAAGGGTCAGCCGGACTGACGTCTCCCCTTCCGGCATATTTTGGGGATTTTCGGCGGTTTTGACAGCATGCAACTTGAAGTTGCGTGAAAAAATCCGGCTGAGAAACGCCCGGTTGGTGGTAAAACAGGCACTCTTCCGGCAAAATCGTGCTGAAAGGAGTGATTGTCCCCATGTCACGGTTTCAACATAATCTGCCCATCCTCCGCCGCCGGGCGGGGTACACCCAGGAACGTCTGGCCGAAGAGCTGGGCGTGAGCCGCCAGGCGGTGGGCAAGTGGGAAAGCGGCCAGAGCCTGCCCGAGGCCGCAACCCTGCTCACCCTGGCCCAGCTGCTCTCCTGCACTCTGGATGAGCTCATGCGGGAGGAGCTGGAGGAATCGTCCCAGGAGGAGCCCACCTCCGGAATGGCATCCGCCCCCGTGGAGGAGAGCGGAAAAGACGAAACCGTCTACGAGCAGTACCAGAGCCAGATGGCCCGCTTCGCCCTGATGATGGCTCTGGGGGTATCCCTGGTCCTGGCGGGCATCTCTTCCCTGCTGCTCTTTTATGTGTGGCTGGGAGAGACCGGGCTCATTGTGCTGCCTCTGCTGCTGTGTGTGGCGGCGGCGGTATTCCTCTTCGTTTTCGGTGCCATGGACCACGAGGACTTCATGCGGCAGTTCCCAGTCATTCCCGACTGCCGGGACCGGGAAGAAGAGCGCCGCTTCCGGCGGGTGTTCGCCGCAGGTCTTTCCACCGCCATCGCCGCCATCGTGGCTGACGTGGCAGTGCTGGTAGCGCTATGCATGTTCTTCGAGGGAAACGAACGGCTCCAGGTCCTGACTGTGGCCGGGTTCTTTCTCATCCTGGCGGGGGCAGTGGGCACCATCGTGTTTCTTGGCGTCCTCTCTGAGCGGTATGACCTGGAGGACTATGCCAAAGAGGCCGCCAAGCTTGCCCGCCCCGGCGGTCCGGCGGCTTCCTCCCCGGCGGCTGGCCACGACAGTCCCCTGGACGGAGACGAGGAAAAGAACGAGCACTGGAGTGCGCTCATCATGTCGGCGGCCACCATACTCTTCCTGCTGGCCGGCTTTCTCTTTCAAGCCTGGCACCCGGCCTGGGTCCTCTTCCCGGTGGCGGCCCTTTTGAGCGGCATGGTGGAACATTGGAGTAAACTCAAAAAGAAGTGAGGAATGACCATGCTCACCTTTGACGAAGCGGGAGAACTGCTGGATGAGATGGCTGAGGAGTTCCCCCCCGTTTTTTATAAGGACTTAAACGGGGGGATCTCCCTGCTGCCCGACGCAAAGCCAGACCCCGAGTTTCCCCCCGGGGAGATGTATATCATGGGGGAGTACTGCAACGACCAGATGGGCCGGTATATCCTGCTCTACTATGGCTCCTTCGCAGCCCTGGCGAAACAGGAGGACTGGACCGACGAGGACTGGGAGGACGAGCTTTACACCACCTTAGCCCACGAGCTGACCCACCATGTGGAGGGGCTGGCGGGCGAGCGAGGGCTGGAGATCAAGGATGAGCTGGAGCTGGAGGAGTTCTACGCCCAACACGAGGAGGATCTCCGGGAGGAGTAGTCCGCCCTTTCATTGCCACAGGATATTTTGTCACAGGAGGGATTTAGAATGTTAGGCGACTTTTCGTACTGCAACCCCACTAAGCTCTATTTTGGCGAAAACGCCCTGGCCGAGCTGGGGCCTGAGCTGCGGCACTATGGGCCCAACGTAGTGCTCATCTACGGCGGCGGCTCCATCAAGAAAAACGGCATCTACGACGCGGTGACCGACATCCTGGCCCGGGAGGGCAAAAACGTGGCGGAGATCGCCGGCGTCATGCCCAACCCCACGGTGGAAAAGCTCTATGAGGGCGTGGAGATCGCCCGGGCCCACCGGGCCGACCTGCTGTTGGCCGTGGGCGGCGGCTCGGTGTGTGACTACGCCAAGGCCGTCTCCGTCTCGGTCCACTGCGATGAGGACCCCTGGGAGAAGTACTTTATCCGCTTTGAGGAGCCCGACTGCCCCACCCTGAGCGTGGGCTGCGTCCTCACCATGGTGGGTACCGGCTCGGAGATGAACGCCGGCGCGGTCATCACCAATCGTGCCGTCAAGCTGAAGATCGGCCATGTATTCAAGGACGAGAAGATCATGCCCCGCTTCGCCATCCTCAACCCCCGCTTCACCATGACCCTGCCCCACAAGCAGATGGTGGCCGGGTGCTTCGACATTTTCAGCCATATCTGCGAGCAGTATTTCTCCGGCACCGACGACAACACCAGCGACTATCTCAGTGAGGGACTCATGCGCTCCCTCATCCACTCCAGCCGCATCGCCAACCGTGACCCCCAGGACTATGAGGCCCGCAGCAACATCATGTGGACGGCGACCTGGGCCCTCAACACCCTGGTGTCCCGGGGCAAGAGCACCGACTGGATGGTACACATGATAGGGCAGGCCATCGGCGCGGTCACCGATGCCACCCACGGCATGACCCTGTCCGCCGTCTCCCTCGCCTATTACCGTTATATCCTGGAGGCAGGACTCCACAAATTCGTCCGCTTTGCCCAAAACGTCTGGGGCGTGAGCTCCGAAGGGAAGACCGACCGGGAGATCGCCATGGCGGGTCTTTCCGCCATGGAGGACTGGATGAAGGAGCTGGGCCTTGCTATGCGCGGCAGCGAGGTGGGCCTGACCGAGGAGAACCTGGAGGATGTGGTGGGCGGCACCCTGATCCTCAAGGGCGGCTACAAGGTCCTGACTAAGGAGGACGTGCGCGCCATCCTTCGCGCCTGTCTGTAAGGGCTTTCACAAAACAAAAGAGCGGGCCCGCCTCATCGTGATGATGAGGCGGGCCCGCTTTCCATTCTTGTCTTGTTCTCTCCGTCTCAGTTCTCCTCCGCCGCTGCGGGGAGGGTGACGGTGAAGGTGCTGCCCTTGCCCACCTGGCTCTCCAGAGAGATGGTGCCGTCGTAGAGCTGCACGATGTGCTTGACGATGGCCAGGCCCAGGCCGGTTCCGCCGCTCTTGCGGCAGCGTCCCTTATCCACCCGGTAGAACCGCTCAAAGACCCGTTCCCGGTCCTCCTCGGGGATGCCGATGCCGGTGTCGGCCACGGTGAAGGTGACCTGACCGGGGACGGGCGTGACGGTCACGTCCACCTTCCCACCGCGCTCAGTATATTTGACGGCGTTCTCCATCAGGTTGACCAGCAGCTCCTTGAGCCGGCTGGGAGAGATGGCCGCCACGCCGCTCTCCCCGGAGACGGAAACCGTCACATCAGCGGTCTGGGCCGCCGGGGCCAGGAGCTCTGCTGTCTCCTGGGCGGTCTGGAGCACGTCGCAGCGCTCCTCGCCCTGCTGGATGGTGGCGGACTCCAGCTCGGAAAGGCGCAGGATGTCGTTGATGAGCTCGATGAGCCGGTCCACCTCCACCCCGATCATGGTGAGGAACCGCTGCTGGTCCTCCTTGTCGTGGACCATGCCCGAGCAGAGCATGTCGGTAAAGCCCTTGATGCTGGTCAGCGGGGTCTTGAGCTCGTGGGAGACGTTGGCGGTGAACTGACTGCGGATTCCCTCGGCCCGTTTGAGAGCGGTGACGTCAGAGATGAGGATGGATACGCCCACCGGAGTACCCTCATATTGCCGCCCGGAGACCGGTGAGAGGAACATGCGCAGGCTGCCGGGGGCGAGGCTCTCGTCCTCCAGGTCCAGCACCTGAGCCGTCTGGCTCTTTTTCACCTGCTCAATGGCGTCCCGCACCCGGCGGCTGCGGGTGAGCAGGAGGATACTGCCTCCCTCCTCCCCCTCTCGCACACCGAAGAGCTTTCGGGCGGAGCGGTTGCTGGCCAGGATATTGCCCTCCCGGTCCAGGAGGATGAGTCCCTCGTCCATGCAGTCCAGGATGAGGGACACCTTGTCCCGCTCGGTGCGGATCTCCTCGATCTGGCGGCCCAGGCGTTCCACCAGCTTGTCAATGTAACGGAGGATGGGACGCACCTCGTCATCCCCCTGGTAGCGCTCCAGCGCGTCGGTCGGCTTCCCGTCCAGCGCCTCCTGGAGCGCCTCCCCTACGGCGTGAAGGGGCCGCAGGACCGACCGTGCCATCCGGCCAGAGAGGATCAGCGCCAGTAGCAGCGCCACGGCGGCGGCAATGACAAAGCTGAGGACATTGCCCCACACCAGCGCGTCCACGGAGGACACGGGCATGGAGGCCCGGCCCACCATGCCGTCAGCAAAGCGCTTGGCCACATAGAGCATGGTCTGCCCCACGGTGTCGGAGGGACGGGTGGCCTCGCCCCAGCCGGTGAGGCGCGCCTCCGTCACCTCGGAACGATCCGAATGGTTCTCCATGGTGGAGGGGTCCGCCTGAGTATCGGCGACCACGCTGCCGTCCACGTCGATAATGGTCAGGCGCTTTTCCGGCGCGGCCTGGGTAAACTGCTCGGTCACTCCCTCCGGATCTGTGATGGCGCTCTGGGCGTCCATGAGGATGAGCAGCTCCCGCAGGCTCTCCCGGGCCGCCTCTTCCTCCTGCTGGTGGAGGTGGAAAATTTGAATGGCGCCCGAGACCAGCAGGGCCACAATCACCGTCACAAGAGTGGCCCCGATCAGCCTTTTTTTCATACGATCACCTCGCAGTTGAGAAAAGATCTTTCAGCTCATTTTATAGCCCACGCCCCGCACCGTGGTGATGTACTCCTCCCCCAGCTTCTGCCGGAGGGTCTTGACGTGCATATCCACCGTCCGGGTCTCGCCGGTGTAGTCGTAGTCCCACACGGTCTGGAGGATCTCGTCCCGGGTGAGGGCCACGCCGGGCCGGGAGGAGAGCAGGCGCAGCAGCTCAAACTCCTTGAAGGTGAGCTCCAGCTTTTCCCCACCCCGACGCACCTCACGGGCTGCCGGGTCAATCTCCAGGTCTCGGTACCGGATGATCCGGTCCTCCCCTTCCCGCCGGGTGCGGCGGAGCACCGCGTTGACCCGGGCCTGGAGTTCCATGATGCCGAAGGGCTTGACCACATAGTCATCCGCTCCTGCGTCCAGGCCGGCTACCCGGTCGATCTCGGCAGTGCGAGCGGTGAGGAAGATCACCGGCGCGGCGGAGCGTTCCCGGTCTCCCCGGATGCGCCGGAGGACCTCCAGTCCGTCCATGCCGGGCAGCATGATGTCCAGGATATACATGGTGGGACATTCCTTCCCTGTCTCTCCCTCCAGCATGGCCTCGCCCGACTCATAAGAGCGGACCTCATAGCCCACTGAGTGGAAGTAGTAGCGGAGCATCTCCCGGATGCTCTCGTCGTCTTCCACCACCACAATGGTCTTGGACACGCGGCTCTCCCTCCTTTCTTTTTCAGCTGGCCAGCTCTCCAGTAACACAGTAGACGGCCCACTGGGCGATGTTCACCGCGTGGTCGGCGATGCGCTCGAGATACTTGGCGATGATAATAAGGTCGATGGTCTGGTCGGCCTCCTGGCGGTTGCGGACGATGAGATCTACCAGCTCCCCCTTGATGGTCTGGAAGAGCTGATCCACTTCGTCATCCATGTCAACCACGGCCCGGGCGGCCTCCACATCCCGATTGGCGTAGGCAAAAATGGAGCGTTTGACCATGATTCCCGCCTTCTGGGACATGGTGCGGATATGCTCCATGGTCTCGCCGCCCTCCCGTTTCTGGAGCAGCAGGGAGATCTCGGCGATGTTGGCGCACTGGTTGCCGATGCGCTGGAGGTCAGTGACCATCTTCAGCGCCGCGGAGATGGTCCGCAGGTCCCGGGCCACGGGCTGCTGCTGGAGCAGCAGCCGCAGGCAGCGGTTCTCGATCTCCCGCTCCATCTGGTCCATGTGGCGGGTCATCTCAATGGCGGTCTTGGCAGAATCGGGGTTGGAGGAAGTAAGGGAGCTGATGACCGCGTCGATGACATCCTCGGCGGCGGCGGCCATGTCGATCATCTCCGCCCCCAGCTCCTGGAGCTCTGCGTCAAAGGTTTTTCTCATCTTAACCAAACCTCCCGGTGATGTAGTCCTCGGTACGCTTGTCGTTGGGCATAGAGAACAGCTGGGTGGTGTCGCCATACTCGACCAGCTCGCCCAGCAGGAAAAAGGCACACTTGTCGGAAATACGGGCAGCCTGCTGCATGTTGTGGGTCACCATGATGATAGTATACTCCGACTTAAGTTCCGCAGCAAGGTCTTCGATCTTGGAGGTGGAGATAGGGTCCAGGGCGGAGGTAGCCTCGTCCATGAGCAGGACGTCAGGCTTCACCGCCAGAGCCCGGGCGATACACAGCCGCTGCTGCTGGCCGCCGGAGAGGCCCAGGGCCGACTTCTTGAGCCGGTCCTTCACCTCGTCCCAGATGGCCGCGCCCTGGAGGGACTGCTCCACGATCTCGTCAAGCTGCCTGCGGTTACGGATGCCGTGGGTACGGGGACCGTAGGCCACATTGTCGTAGATGGACATGGGGAAGGGGTTGGGCTTCTGGAAGACCATGCCGATGCGCTTGCGCAGTCCGGTCACGTCAGTGCCGCCGGCGTAGATGTCCCTTCCGCGGTAGAGGAGAGAGCCCTCAATGCGCACGCTGGGGATGAGATCGTTCATGCGGTTGATGCTGCGCAGGAAGGTGGACTTGCCGCAGCCGGAGGGGCCGATGAGAGCGGTGATCTTGTGCTGGGGTATTTCCATGTTGATATTCTTGAGGGCGTGGTTGTCCCCATAATAGAGATTCAGGTCCTTGGCCTGAAGGATGATACTTTCTTCACTCATGGTCCAAACCTTCCTTTTCAGTTCTTCTTGAGGCCCCTGCCGGCCAGCTTGGCCACCAGATTGATGACCAGGGTGATGACAATGAGCACCACGGCCACGGAGAAGGCCAGGTCGAAGTCGGCCCGCACCTTGGCGTAGACATACAGCGCCACGCTCAGGGTGGAGCCGGAGCTGGCAAAAAAGCTCTCCAGGCCGTCGCGGAAGAAGTCCTGCATTTTCATGCTCATGCCCACGGTGTAGAGGAGCACGGCGCTCTCGCCCACGATACGCCCAATGGCGAGGATACAGCCGGTGACGATGCCGTCGATGGAGGAGGGGAGGACCACCGTGCGGATCATGTGCCATTTGCCGCTGCCCAGGCCCAGGGAGCCCTCCCGATAGCTCTGGGGCACGGTCTTGAGGGACTCCTGGGTGGTGCGGATGATGGTGGGCAGGGTCATGATCACCAGGGTCAGGGAGCCGGCAATGAGGGTCTTACCCAGGCGCAGCGACTCGGCAAAGACCAGCACGCCCACCAGGGCGTAGATGATGGAGGGGATTCCGGCCAGGGTCTCGGTGGCAAACTCGATGGCGGCCACCAGCTTGCGATTCTTGGCATACTCGGTGAGGTAGATGGCGGCGCCCACACCCAGGGGAAGGGCCACAATGAGGGTGGCGATGATCACATAGACGGTGTTGAGGATGGCCGGACCGATGCCCTGGATATCCTTCACCACGCTCTCCTCGGCGGTCAAAAACTCCCAAGTGAGGTTGGGCAGGCCCCGGTAAAGGATGTAGCCCAGCAGGAAGAGAAGCAGCGCCACCACGATGACGGCGGCCAGGTAGATGAGGGCGCGCATGGTGATGTCGTACGCCCTGCGCTCGGCGGAGAGCCCCTCCATGCCGGCGTTTTTCTCAGGTCGTTTCGTCATGGTGTTCAGCCCTCCTTATCCCGCTTGAGGAAGACATTGAGGATCACGTTTATGCACATGATGAAGAGGAAAAGCACAAGTCCAATGGAGAACAGAGCCTGGCGCTGGAGGCCGCTGGAGTAGGCCAGCTCCACGGCGATGCCGGTGGTGAGGAAGCGGACGCTGGAGAGGAGGTCAGGCATGTTGGCCACGTTTCCGGCCACCATCATGATGGCCATGGCCTCGCCGATGGCGCGGCCCACACCCAGCACCACGGCGGCGGCGATGCCGCTCTTGGCCGCCGGGGCGGAGACCCGGAAATAGGTCTCGATCTCGGTGGCGCCCAGAGCCAGGGAGGCCTCCTCATACTCCTTGGGCACCGCGTTGAGGGCGGTCTCGGACACCGAGATGATGGAGGGCAGGATCATGACGGCCAGCACCACGATGGACGCCAGCAGGCTCTCGCCGGCAGCGGTGTTGAAGGTCACCCGCACGAAGGGCACCAGCACCATCAAGCCCACCAGGCCGTATACGATGGAGGGGATGCCGGCCAGCAGATCCACTACGGGCCGGATGAGGTTCGCCACACGGCGGGGAGCCACCTTGGAGAGGAACACCGCCATGAGGAAGCCCACGGGTACACCGATGACGATGGCACCGGCGGTGCCGTAGATGGAGGTGAGGATCAGCGGCAGGATGCCGAACTTGGGCTCCTCGGCCGTGGAGGCCCACTCGGCGCCGAAGAGGAAGTCCACGAGGCCGATCTCCCGAATGGCAGGGAGGCCGGAGACGATGAGATAGACGGTGATGACCAGCACAAAGGCGATGGCGATAAAGCCGCAGATGAAGAAGATGGTCTGCATGATCCTCTCCAGCGCCTGCTTGTGCCCGGACACCTTCAACTGATCCCGGACGCCCTTGCCGCCCGGAGCCTGAGGCGCGGTGCGCACTGTTTTCTCTTCCATAGATACCAACCTTTTTCTATATTTGCGTATGGCTGTAGCAAGCCGCATGTCAAAGCAAGCCCCCATAGTGGGGGCTTGCTTTGATTTTCATGGTGACCGTTTCCTGAGGGGCTCTGACTCAGGCGTTGGGGGACACGCAGCCAGCAGCCGCGACCTCGTCGGCGGCGTCAGCACTCATGGCCCACTCCAGGAAGGCCTGGGCGGCGGGAGAGAGCTCCACGCCCTCCTTAGTGACCATGACGAAGGGGCGCTGGATGGCGTAGGTGCCGTCAGCCACGGTAGCCTCGGAGGGCGCCACATCGTTGACCTTCACAGCCACAACGCTCTCATCCACGGCGGACAGGGAGGCATAGCCGATGGCGTTGGGGTTGCCGGCCACGGAGCCAATCACCTCGCCGGTGGACTCGTACTCGTTGGTGTAGACGCACTGGTCCTCAACGCCCACGATCTCCTCGAAGGCGCCGCGGGTGCCGGAAGCGGCGTCACGGCCGATGACGGCGATGGGGGCGTCGGCGCCGCCCAGCTCAGACCAGTTGGTGATGGTACCGTTGTAGATCTGGGCGATCTGCTCCACAGTCAGGCTGGTCACGGTGTTGGCGGGGTTGATGACAACGGCCACACCGTCCAGGGCCACGATGTTCTCCACGGCGCCCTCAGCCTTCTCCTCGTCAGTCAGCGCACGGGAGGCAAGGCCGATGTCCACGGTGCCGTTCAAGACGTTGGTGATGCCGGAACCGGAGCCGGTGCCGGAATAGTTCACGGTCACGTCAGGCTGAATGACCTCGAAGCTCTCCTGGAAGGCGGCCATCACGTCGGCCATGGAGGTGGAGCCGTCGGTATTCACGGTGCCGGAGATGGGGGCCTCGGTGGGATCGGCGGGCTGCTGGGTCTGGGTGTTGCTGGGGGTATCGGTGGGGTCGCTGGCGGCGGGAGCGCAGCCGGCGAGCAGAGCGGCGCTGAGGGCAAGGGACGCGCCCAGGGCAAGGATCTTATTGAGTTTCATTGTCTCGTTTCTCCAATCATCATTTTTGTCCGTTTTGCGGTACAAGAAGGAGTATACCGGCTCTTTGTAAAGTTGTCCTTCAACCTATTGTAAAGTGTGGGTAAAGTCTCCTTTCTCTCTAGGATGTCCCGCTTTACAAAAGAAAACCCGGCGCGGATGGAAAACATCCGCGCCGGGCATGCTGTTTTTCTGTTGTCAGTCAGCCGTGCTCTCGCCGCGTCCCTTGCGGAGCGCAGCGCTGGGAAGGCCCAGCTCGTCCCGGTACTTGGCCACGGTGCGCCGGGATAGGATGCATCCCTCTTCCGCCATGCGCAGGCACAGCTTCTGGTCGGACAGAGGGGCGCGCTTGTCCTCCTGCTCCACCAGGCGGCGGAGCAGGGCCTTGGCGGCCTCCGGGGCTGTTCCGTCGCCGGAGGTACATCCTCCCAGGCCGCGGGAGAAAAAGTAGCCCAGGGGATAGACTCCGGCGGAGCACTGGATGTACTTGTCCCGCACAGCGCGGCTGACTGTGGACTCGTGAATCCCCAGTTTCCTGGCCACGTCGGCCATGGTCATGGGCCGCAGATGGCCCCGCCCCCGGCGGAAAAAGGCCTCCTGTTCCTCCAGGATGCAGGCCGCGCAGTCCATGAGGGTGGTTCGCCGCTGCTCGATGCTGCGGATGACCCACTTGGCCTGCCTGATCTTTTCGCTCAGGTACTTCTCCACCTGTTCATCGCCGCTCTCCTTCATGAGCTGCTGGTAATAGCCGCTCAGGCGAAGGGTGGGAAAGAAATAGTCGTTGGTGAGCAGTTCAAAGTGATCAGGAAAGCTGGCCACGATGATGTCGGGGGTGATATAGGTCAGCCGCTCCCGGGCAGCAAAACCCGCCCCCGGTCTGGGATTGAGCTTTCGGATATGCTCGCAGGCACGCCGGACCGCTTCCTCCTCCTCCCCCAGCTCCCGGGCGATATGGGAGAGGCGGTTTTTGGCCAGGTCATCCAGGTGATGCTCCACAATGGCCAGGGAGAGCGCGTCATCCTCCCCCCTGCGCCGGAGCTGAAGGGCGAGGCACTCGGCCAGGTCCCGGGCTCCCACTCCCGCGGGCTCCAGGGACTGTATGAGCTCCAGGGCCCGGAAGGCCAGCTCCTCCTCCAGGTCCAGCTCTCGCGCCAGCGCGGGGAGCTCCTCATCCAGCCAGCCGTTGGAATCCAGGCTCTCCACCAGCAGCGTGCATGCCTGCCGCAGCGGTCCGGGCAGCTCCATAGTGCCCACCTGGGAGAGGACGTAGCGGCACAGGTCCTCCTCCCCGTCGTCCACACCGCCCAGCCGCTCCAAGGTGTCCTCCTCGGCGTCCTGCTGATGGTAGCAATAATTCTGACGGTCGTTGGACTCCAGCCATTCCAGTTTCCTGCGCAGGTCGGAGCCGCTCTCCTCCACGCGCGTCCTCTCGTCCGCCTCCAGCACCGGGTTCTCCTGCAGGGTCTCCCGGAGGTAGTCCAGCAATTCCTGGGAGCCCATCTGGAGGATCTCCACCGACTGCATCATCTGGGGCGACAGAGTCTGGCTCTGCCGCTGCTCCTGCGAAAGTTCCATCTCTCTCCCACCTGGCTTTTGAATTTTTTTCAGTATACCATGGTGCGGGGAGGATTTCAATCGGGAAGCCGCTGGGGAAGTCAGGCTGTTTCCTCTCGCCGCCCTCCTTCCCTGGAGCTGTCTCTGCACCGGCAGGGCCGGGGCTGAGGCACGGGCGTCTCCTTTTCCCTCTCAAGCGTAAATTTTTCGTTTTCCGCGCGTGGTCAATATTTTCTTCTTGACAATATCGTTCCCTTCTGGTATTATAACTTCTGCTGTGGACGAGCCAGATGCTGGTGTAGCTCAGTTGGTAGAGCAGCTGATTTGTAATCAGCAGGTCGGGGGTTCGAGTCCGTCCACCAGCTCCATCGTCGACATAAGCTTCGGAGCGCTCGCTTCCGTGTCAACACGAAAGCTCGTTTCCTCCGCTATGTCTCCTCTTCAAATGGAACCCGTTCCGCTGGGCTTCCATTTGATTCTAAGTTAATATGGAGGAGTTCCCGAGTGGCCAAAGGGGGCAGACTGTAAATCTGTTGCGTCTCGCTTCGGTGGTTCGAATCCACCCTCCTCCACCAAAAGTCGGCAAGCACCTGAGTGCTTGCCGACTTTTACTTGTTCGTCCTTCAATCTTCACCAAGTTTGCAGAGATGATTTTGGGAGGCAAACAAACGATAGTGGACCGTGAATCAGTATAGCGTGGTTTTCCACAGAAAAGCCCATGCTCCCTTCTCTCTGTCCCTCTCTTCGGCAAAATCCCCGCCTGGGGTGCCGCCCTGATCCTTCGGGCCATCCACCCACAGGAAAATTTTTGTATACTTTTCGAAAGAACCGTGCTATACTATGTGGTGTATAGCTCCCCGTCAGGGTCGAGCAGCTTTTGTTTTGGCTTTCTGTGCGCAGGGCGCACCGAAAATAAAGCAGGACACAAATCAGCAGCGTACAGCGGCGACGGACGTCCCTTTTTCCGGCGAGGCAGGGCCGGAAAGAGTGGAAGACATCGCCTTGTTTTAGTGCGCTTTGTTGTGCTGTCCTTACATACCGAGCCATCGGTAACGGATTATGATAAGGAGTGTTAATAACGACAATATGGCAGAAAAACTGAAAATCATCTCTCTGGGTGGTCTCAACGAGATCGGCAAGAACATCACCGTCTACGAATATGGCGGGGACATGATCGTGGTGGACGTGGGCATGGGCTTCCCCGATGACGACATGTACGGCATCGACGTGGTCATCCCCGACTTTTCCTATCTCATCAAGAACAGGGACCGTATCCGGGCCATCTTCCTCACCCACGGGCATGAGGACCACATCGGCTCTATCCCCTATCTGCTGCGGGAGATCCAGGTGCCCATCTACGCCACCCGGATGACCGCGGGACTTGTCAAGCTCAAGCTGGAGGAGCACCGGCTGCTGAGTAAGACCAAGCTCATCACCTGCGAGGCGGGGGAGACGGTGAAGGCGGGCAAGTTCACCGTGGAATTCATCCACGCCAACCACTCCATCGCCGACGCGGTGTCCTTTGCCATCAAGTGCCCGGTGGGTGTGTGCATCCACACCGGCGACTTCAAGATCGACCCCACCCCGGTGTCCGGCGGCATGATGGACCTTGCCCGGCTGGGTCAGCTGGGCAAGGAGGGTGTTCTGGCCCTGCTTGCCGACTCCACCAACGTGGAGCGGCCCGGCTTCACCAAGAGCGAGCGGAGCGTAGGCGCCAGCTTTGACGCCCTGTTCCGGGGCTGTGAGGAGCGGATCATCGTCACCACTTTCGCCTCCAACGTGGACCGGATGCAGCAGATCATCTCGGTGGCCGCCAAGTACGGCCGCAAGGTGGCGGTGACCGGCCGGAGCATGGAAAACGCCATCAAGGTCTCCACGGAGCTGGGGTATATGAGCATCCCCGCCGGAGTGCTGGTAGACGTGAACCATCTCAAGAGCCTGCCCAAGAACAAGGTGTGCATCATCACCACTGGCAGCCAGGGCGAGACCATGTCCGCCCTGACCCGGATGGCCTTCAACACCCACCGGCAGGTGGACATCCAGGCGGGAGACCGGGTGATCATCTCGGCCTCGGCCATCCCGGGCAACGAAAACGCCATTGGCAACGTCATCAACGAGCTCTACCGCAAGGGCGCTGATGTGGTCAACGAGCGGGAGGCCCCCCTCCACGTCTCCGGCCACGCCTGCCAGGACGAGCTGAAAATCGTCCACGCCCTGGTCAAGCCCAAGTTCTTTATCCCCGTCCACGGCGAACAGCGGCATCTCAAGATTCATGCCAAGCTAGCCCGTGAGATGGGCATGGACCCCAAGAACATCCTCATCAGCGACATCGGCAAGGTCATGGAGCTCACCCCCAACTCCGCCCGCATCAACGGCACAGTGCCTGCGGGTCGGGTGTTCGTGGATGGCTACGGCGTGGGCGACGTGGGCAGCGTGGTCCTGCGGGACCGCAAGCACCTGGCGGAGGACGGCATGATCGTGGTGGTCACCTCCATGTCCGCCGAGGATGGCAGCGTGGTCTCCGGCCCCGACATCATCACCCGGGGCTTCGTGTATGTCAAGGAGTCCGAGGGTCTTATGGAGGAACTGCGCGGCGTGGCGATCAACGCCCTGCGCGAGTGCGAGGCGGAGCACACCACCGACTGGTCGGCCATCAAGTCCCAGCTCAAGAACGACCTGTCCGGTTTCCTCTACAAAAAGACCAAGCGCAACCCCATGATCCTGCCCGTTATCATGGAGGTCTGAATTTACCGCCGCGGCATAAACGCAAAGAGAGCGCGGAGACCGAAATCCGGTCTCCGCGCTCTTTGTTTATTATGGCCGCCGTCAGTTGCAGCGGACGATGCACGTGGCGGTATTACCAGCGGCATCCTTAGCGGTGATGGTGCAAGTGCCAGCGCCCACCCGGGCGACAGTACCGCCTGCGCTCACCGTAGCCACCGCACTGTTGCTGGTAGACCAGGTCACGGTGCCGGAAGCCCCGGTAACAGTGATGGTATAGGTGGGCCAGGTCTCATTGAGGGTGAAGTCCTCCCGGCTCAGCGAAAGGCCCCCGGAGGGCGCCTGCGTAGGCGTGGAAACAGGACCGCTGTCAGAACCGATGGTGGAGTAGACCTTGCAGGTCTGGGAATAGCCGCCGGCCATGGTGGCGGTGATGACGGCGCTGCCTGGTCCCACGGCGGACACCCGCCCGTTCTGGTCCACGGTGAGGGCACTGGGATTGGAGGAGCTCCAGGTGATCTCCCCAGTGGTGCCCGCGGGGGAGAAGGTAACCTGGATGGTCACCGGGTCGGGATACTGGCGACTGATGGAGAACTCAGTGTAGCTGAGGGTAAAGCTGGTGGCAGTCTGCCCGTCCGGGGTGGGCTCGGTGGAGGGCTCAGGCTCCTCGCTCTCCACAGGGTCGGTGGGCTCCGCCGACACGTCGCCGGGATCGGGCGTCTGGGTGACCTGCTCCGAAGGATTGGGGTCCACGTTCCCCCGAATGATCCAAGGGCGGATGATGGTAATGACGACGAAGATGGCCGCGGCGATAATAACCAGGGAGAGCACCGTGCTCACGATTTTTCCTACCGAAGGAGGCCCGCCGTAGCCGCCGCCCCGTCGGTTGCCCAGGCGCTTGCCGCCCTTGCGGCGGACAGGACGTTCCTCGTACTCGTCCTCCTCATATTCGTCCAGGTCGTCATACTCCTCCTCGCGGCCGCCACCCCGTTCTCTCTCCCGGGCCTCCCAGGCGTCCTCCTCGCAGAAGGGACAGTGTTTATAGGTAGCGGAGTAGTCTTCTCCGCAGACGTCACAGTGGATCATCTCATTGGCGGATCGTTTGGCCATTGATATCCCTCCTATTGGCGTTCCTTTCTTTATAACAATGTCGCAATTGATCTGAAAACGGCTGGGATCAGCTCTTTTCAAATAAACCGCATGGCGGTTTATTCAGCAGACATTATAACATAATAGTACACGCTGCGGCGGAAATCGTCAACCGCAATCGCGAAATTCCGGCGTTATTTTCTCTGTGTTATGTCTACCAAACCTCCTGACTTGATTCCACCCATGGAATTGGATATAATAATGTCTGCTGAACAAAGCGGCAAGCGGTCTGTTCCCGCGGTCATAGCCGCGCAATTTTACAAAAGCCGCTAAAAAAGCGGCTTTCGGTCCAAATTACTCGAAATACTTACTTCTGAACAAAGGGAAGGCCAGGGCTTTCGGCTTTGTCAGGACGCGGTATGATAGCCGGCAGAATAAATGGGAGGAGTGGAGGGCCATGAAGGGTTCCATGACCGCTGCCGCGGTACACAAGCAGTATGAGGAGAGCGTGGATGCCTTTCGCCGCCAGATCGGGGACAGCGCGCTGCGGGAGCGTTTTGCCCGGGAGGCCGACGTCTTCTTCCGCGCCTGCGCCCTAGGGATCTGGCACAGCGACGGCGGCAGCGTAACGCCCCGGCATGTGGAGTACTATAACGCCATCTATCACAAGGGCAACCCCGTCCCCTCCATTTTGTTCTGGGAACTGAGCACCGCTGTGGCCGATTACCCCGGCTTCACGCCGCCGGGCTTTTTCACCCGGATGCTGGCCTATGACAAAGTGGTGGGCGGCACTCTCTCCCGCCGCTTTGCCGACCTGATGACCCTGATGCTGCTGCTTTTTGCGGCGGTGGACGACGTGGTCAGCGAGGAAGAGGCCGGCTTTGCCGGCCTCTGCGCGGACGCCCTTATCGGTCTTTGTGAGAAGGAGGGGCTCAGCGCCGGGAAGCCCCCTCTGGACGTAACGGAATTCGTCACCCGCCGCTCCCCCTCTCCTGAACAGAGCGCCGCTCCTGCCGGAGAGAAAAAGGCGGAGGAAAAGGCAGAGGAAACGGAGGCGGAGGAAAGGGCCCCCAGCCTGGAGGAGCTACTCGCCGAGCTGGACAGCCTGTGCGGCCTGGAGAAAGTGAAAAAGGACGTCAAGAGCCTTATCAACCTGGTAAAGGTGCGCAAACTGCGCCAGGAGGCGGGGCTGCCGGTGCCACCCATGTCCCTGCACCTGGTCTTCATGGGCAATCCGGGCACCGGCAAGACCACGGTGGCCCGGCTGCTGGCCGGGATCTACCACGCCATCGGGGTGCTGAGCAAAGGCCAGCTCATTGAGGTGGACCGTTCGGGGCTGGTGGCCGGCTTTGTGGGCCAGACCGCCATCAAGACCGGCGAGGTGATCGACAAAGCTTTGGGGGGCGTGCTGTTCATTGACGAGGCCTACGCCCTGGCAAATCCCGACTCCCCCAACGACTTCGGCAAGGAGGCCATTGAGACTCTGCTCAAGGCCATGGAGGACCATCGCTCCGATCTCATCGTCATCGTAGCGGGGTACACCGAGCTCATGGACCGCTTCATCCACGCAAACCCCGGCCTGGAGAGTCGGTTCAACAAGTACTTTTACTTCGAGGACTATGACGGAGCGCAGCTCATGGAGATCTTCCGCTCCCTGTGCCGCAAGAACGGCTACTCCCTCACCGGAGAGGCGGAGGACTACGCCCGGGGCCTGTTTACCCGGCTCTATGAGCAGCGGGATGAGAACTTCGGCAACGCCCGGGACGTGCGAAACGTCTTTGAGCGCGCCGTGGCCCGCCAGTCCGACCGGGTGGCCGCCCTGGAGAACCCGGACCGGGACGCCCTTATGGCCCTCACCCTTCCCGACCTGAAGGAGGAGGAACCTGATGCTGCTCAGCCCTCCGGAGAGCCGTGATCCCCTGCCTGCCAACAAGACGTGCCCCGGCGCAATGCGCCGGGGCACGTCTTTCGTTCATTCCCAGGTCTTCCACACCTCGGGACAGTAGCCCACGGTGGCCTGTTTCCCGTTTCGCACCACAGGGGTGCGGATGAGCCGGGGGTCGGAGAGGAGCTTTTCCAGCTTGTCCTCCTCATAGGCCAGGTAGGAGAGCAGGGCGGCGTCGGGGTGCTTTTCGTCAATAAGGGCGGCGAGACCCACGGCGTTTTTCACGCTTTTGAGCTCTCCGGGGCTCATGCCGTATTTCACAAGGTCTATGGCCTGGAATTTGATCCGCCGCTCCTTGAAATACCGCTCGGCCTTTTTGGTGTCAAAGCACTTGCTCTTACCGAAAATCTGGATGTTCATATCCTCACTCCCCGATATAGGTAAACCGCGGCCCGGCGTAGTCCGGCCGCTCCACCCGCTCCAGCCACATCTCCGCTGGGCGCACCCAAAAGCCCATCTCGCCGTAGAGGGCTTGGTAGACCACCATGTCCTCCCCGGTCTCCGAGTGGCGGGCGGTGAAGAGCACGCGGTACTCTCCCCCCTTGAAATGGCGGTAGCGGCCCGGCCTGATGCTGCGCGTATCCATATTTTCCTTCCCTCCGCTCCAGCCCTGCGGCCTGTTTTTCCCATTGTAGCACGGCTTCCTCCTTGATACAATGGGGTTTATTTTTCCTGGAACTGGATACACTAAGAGGCGTCTTGACTCTATGGAAAAGGATGTTTTCCCATGAAAGCAGTCATTCTCTCCGGCGGAGAGGGCACGCGGCTGCGCCCCCTCACCCTAACCCGGCCCAAGCCTCTGACCTCCCTCTTTGACCGGCCCGTGGTGGAGCACATCATCGGTCTGCTCGCCCGCAGCGGCATCACCGACATCTGCCTGACCCTGAGGTATATGTCCCGCGCCATCATGGACGCCCTGGGAGACGGCTCCACCTTGGGGGTAAGCCTGCACTATTTCCCGGAAACAGAGCCGCTGGGTACCGCCGGCGGCGTCAAGCGCTGCATGGAGGTGCTGGGCGAGGAGGATCTCCTGGTCATCAGCGGCGACGCGGTGTGTGACATAGACCTGCGCTGCGTCATGGGCTTTCACCAGACCCGGCCCTCCGGAGCCACCCTGGTGCTCCACCGGCACAGCGCGCCGGTGGACTACGGTCTGGTCCTCACCGACCAGGAGGGCCGCGTGGAGGGCTTTCTGGAGAAGCCCGCCTGGGGGGAGGTGCTCACCGACCTGGTCAACACCGGCATCTATATCCTCACCCCCCAGGCCATGGCCCAGGTCCCTGAGGGCAAACCCTTCGACTTTGCTCGGGACCTCTTCCCTCTGCTACTGCGGCAGGGAGTGCCCCTCTACGGCTTTGAGGCTTCGGGATACTGGTGCGACATGGGCGAGTGCCAGGCTTACCTGCGCTGCGCCGCCGACGCGCTGAGCGGAAAGGTCTCCCTGGACCTGGGCGCTCCCCGGGTCCGCCCGGGGGTGTGGTCCCTGAGCCCCATCCCGGACGATGTGCAGGTGGTCCCTCCCTGCTACATCGGCGCCAATGTATCCATCGGCTCCGGGTCTCTCATCGGTCCTCACGCGGTGCTGGAGGCCGGCTCCACCGTTGGCCGGCACAGTCTGGTGCAGCGCAGCGTCCTCCAGGGCGCGGCGGTGGGCCAGGACTGCACCCTGTATGGGGCGGTGCTCTGCCAGGGCGCCTCGGTGGGCGACGGCGCGGTGCTCAACGAGGGCTCCGTTCTGGGGCAGGATTCCTCCGTGGGCCGGGACGCCATTTTGCTGGAAAACGTGAAGGTCTGGCCCAACCGCCGGGTATCCCAGGGGACCCGGCTGACCGTCAACCTGACCGCCGGCGGCCTGCGCGAGCCCCTGCGCTTCGGGGACGGCGGCGTGCTCACCGGAGAGGTGGGGGATGACCTCACGGTCCAGACCCTCCACCTGCTGGGCAATGCCCTGGGGCGGCGAGGGGCCCTGGGCCTGGGCCACTGCGGAGGCAGCGCCGCTCGGATGCTCTGCCACGCGGCGGGAAGCGGCGCCTCGGAGGCGGGCGGCTGCGTACTGTATACCGACGCTCCCTGTCCCTCCGCCGCCGCCTGGTTCGCCGCCTCCTACTCCCTGTCCGCCTTTCTCTTCGTGCAGCAGGCGGGAAGCCGGGTCTTTCTCCACTTCTTTGACAGCCGGGGGCTGCCCCTGGACCGGGAGCGGGAACGCCAGCTGGAGGGCGCCCTTCTCCGGGGCGAGGTGGCCCGGATGCCTGCCAAGCGCGTGGGGACGTGGGAGCCCATCACTGGGGTGAGCGGGGCCTATGCCGCGGCGGCGGCCCGGTACGCCTCCCCCCTCGCCCGCCCGCTGACCGTGGCCCTGCCCGGCGGCGAGGATGCCGACCGGGTCCTGGGCCAGGCCCTGGAGCTGCTGGGCTGCACCGTGGTCCGGGAGCGCCGGGACAATACCCTGGCCCTGCGGGCCGAACACGGTGGGATGCGCCTGCGGGCCTGGGACGAAGAGGGGCGTGAACTTCCCCCGGAACGACTGCTCACTCTGTGCGCCATGGCGGAGCTGCAGCGGGGCGTCCGCCGTCTGGCCGTTCCCGCCGCCGCTCCGGCGGCCATCGACCTGCTCTGCTCCTCCCAGGGCACCGCCGTATTGCGGCTGGGCCGGGACGGACCCGAGGCCGAGGAGCTCTACCAGGCCCGCCCCTCCCTGCGGGACGCCGTCTTTGCCGCCTGCCTGCTGTGCCAGCGTATGGCCCAGACAGGGGAGCGGCTCCATGTGCTGGACCGCCACGCTCCTCTTACCAGCATCCGCCGCTCGGAGGTGCCTCTCCGGGGCAGTCGGGCGGCGGTCATGGCGGCCTTGCTCCGCGCCGAGCCCGCCGCCCGTGCCGCCGGAGAAGGCGTACGCTTTCCCGCCCGGGATGGCTGGGTGTATATCGCCCCGCTCTCCCGCCGCAGCGCTCTGCGGGTGGTGGGGGAAGGCTTTGAGGCGGAGACCGCCGGAGAGTTGTGCGCCTTCTACGCCGACCTGGCCCGGAAGCTGGACCGGCCGGAGAGCGGACAATAAACAGCGGTGGAGCCGGGAGTTACCCCCCGGCTCCCCGTTTTTATGTGGTCTGGTACACCGCCCGCACGCCCTCCAGCTGTGCCTGGAGGGTCTCCCTGGCCCACTGGGGGGAGAGGAGCTCCACCTCCGCCCCCAGACCGAACACCCAGCCAAGGAACTGGGGGGAGACCGCCGCCTCCACCGTGACGGTAAAGTGCTCCTCCCCGCCGGGCACCAGGATCACCTCCCGGCCGAACCGGTCCAGCACCACGCCCACCAGATGGTTCCGGCAACGCAGCCGCACCTGTCCCTCTCTGCCCCGGAACATGCCGAAATGCTTGCGGGCATAGGCGGCCATATCGAAGTCCCGAACGGCCTCCTCCCCCTGCCGCTCCATAGCGCTTACCGCCAGCTCGTCCATCTTGTCCACCCTGTAATGGCGCAGCTCGCCGTGGTCATGGTCATAGGCGGCCAGGTAGTAGTTCTCGTTGTCCCAGATGAGGGCGTAGGGGGAAACGTGGTAGCGCTTTCCCTCCCGGCGGTAAACCTTCTCCTTGCGCACGTTATACTCAAAGTACCGGAAAGTCACCGCCCGAGCGCCGGAAATGGCGGTATGGAGCTTGTCGATGCTGTAATAGACGCTCTCGTTCATGCTCTTGACACGCCCGGCCACATAGACCTGCCGCTGCAGGCTCTTGGCCTGGTAGACGCTGGCAAGCCCCTCCAGCTTGGCAATAAGCTGGTCGGATTTGCGCCGGGTGATGAAGCGGCTGGACTGCACCGCGTCCACCAGCAGCTTAAGTTCCGGGAGCTGGAAGGTACGCTCTCCCAGGAACCAGCCCGGGCTCTTCCCCTTGCGCAGCTGCACATCCACCCCCAGCTGCGAGAGGGCCTCCAGATCGGCGTAAATACTCTTGCGCTCGGCGGTGATGCCCCAGGCCGCCAGGGCCTCAATGAGCTCGGGTACCGTCAGCGGATGCTCCTCGTCGGAGCGCTCCATGAGGGTCTTCCACAAAATGGGCAGCTTGAGCTTCTGCCCCGCCCCCTTGGCCATGGCCCATTCCCCCTTTCACAGTTCTATCCTATCCTTTTTGCAGTACGATAAACCGTACTTTTCCTTAGTTTACCACGGCTATGTCCTTCCGCCAAGACCCCACAGACAAAAAAGGGGAGCGGCATTGCCGCTCCCCTTTTTTGTCTGTTCACTTTGGCGCCGGTCGGCGCAGCCGCGGCGTACGCTCAGTCTTCGTCCTCGATGATACCGTAGTCCCCGTCGTTGCGCTTGTAGACCACGGCGAAGCGCCCGTCGTTGTCTGCGTCCCGGAAGGCGAAGAAAGAGTGTCCCACCAGGTTCATCTGGAGGATGGCCTCCTCAGCGCTCATGGGTCGTAGGGGGAAGCGCTTGGTGCGCACAATACGGAACTTGTCCTCCTCGCCCTCGGGCTCCGGCACAAAGGAGACCTGATCAGCCTCCACCGTGCGGCTGAAGGCGTCCTGGCGCAGACGCTTTTCCAGTCTTGCCTTGTTCTTGCGCAGCTGCCGCTCCACCGAGGCCACGGCGGCGTCGATGGTGGCAAACATATCAGAGGTGCTTTCGGCCACCCGGATCACCGTGCCGCCGGAGCGAATGGTGAGCTCCACGTTATTGCGGTCCTTCTCGATGCTGAAGACGATGGCGGCCTCCGTGTCCGCCTTAAAATAACGCTCCAGCTTGCCCACCTTTTTCTCCGCGTAGGCGTGGACCTTGCCGGGCAAATTGACCTTTTTGTCTGTAAACACGAACTTCATACCGCTCGCTCCTTTCGCCCTCCGAGGTGGAGGGTGGTGTCTGGGACGGCCATCCGGTCGTCCTATTTTAATTATACCATAGAGCGGCAAAAAATCCACATTAATTTGTAAACTCTTACAACACGGCGCTGGCGTGGCGGGTGACGTGGCAGCCCAGGTTGACGGCGCAGGGCAGTCCGGCGATGTGGGTGGGGCTCTTGAGAATATGGGCACACAGAGCCGTGGTGGAGCCCCCCAGCCCCTGGGGGCCGATGCCCAGGGCATTGACCCGCGACAGGATCTCCCGCTCCAGAGCGGCATAGAAGGGATCGGGGTTGGGCTGCTCCACCGGCAGGAGCAGCGCCTCCTTGGCAAGGCCCACGGCCACCTCGGAAGTGCCCCCCAGGCCCACCCCCACCACCACCGGGGGGCAAGGGTTGGAGCCGGCGCGCTCCACAGCCTCGGTCACAAAGGATACAATGTCCTCTGCCGTGGCCGCGGGGGTGAACATCTTAAGCACCGTCATGTTCTCACTGCCAAAGCCCTTGGGCGCCACGGTAAGGCGCAACTTGTCACCAGCCACCAGGCGCAGGTGGAGCACCGCCGGCGTGTTGTCTCCGGTGTTTTCCCGGCGCAGCGGGTCGGCTACCACCGAGCAGCGCAGGTGTCCCCCCACATATCCACGGGCCACCCCCTCGTTCACCGCGTCGGTGAGCAGGCCGCCGGTAATGTGGACCTCCTGCCCCAGCTCGGCATAGACCACCGCCATGCCGGTATCCTGACAGATGGGCAGTCCCTTCTCCGAGGCAAAGGTGAAGTTCTCCACCAAATCTCCCAGGATGGATCGACCCACCGGCGAGGCCTCCTCCTCCCGCCGCTGCCAAATGGCCCGGCATACATCCTCCGGCAGCTTGGTGTTGGCCTCGATGCACAGCCGCTCCACCGTCTCTGCGATCTGTTCGTATGTGACCTCCGTCATCTCCGTACCCTCCCGATCCTTCCCCAGCGGGAAAATTCGACAAATGTTCTGTTTGACAAATTAAGGAAATTCTGGTACTCTATTCTTGCAGCTCAACCAATATGCGCATGACCGTTTCCCACAAGCATTCCATTCTCCCCGCACACACACCTTTGGGCGCCCGGCAACGGGCGCTCCTTTTTTTGAAAAAATTGCGCGGCCGAAACCGGCCGCGCAATGGAAGTGATTATTTCCGGCCGCCCCGGCGGGAACCGCGGCGGTTATCGGCGGCCCGGATCTCGGAGAGCTTGCTGTCCGAGGAGGCCATGAACTGCTTGAGGCGATCCTCAAAGGTTTCGGGCGCCTTGGGCGCGGGAGTACCCCGGAAGCCCATGGGCCGGCCACCGCCGGGGCCTCTGCCCTGACCGGCGGGACGGGGAGGAGGATCCATCGCCTTCTTGATGGAGAGGTTGATCCGGCCGTTCTCATCAATGCCGATGACCTTGACCTTGACCTCCTGTCCCTCCTTGAGATGATCCTTCACATCATTGACGTAGGAATAGGCGATCTCGGAGATATGTACCAGCCCGGACCGATTCTCAGGCAGGGACACGAACGCGCCGAACTTTGTGATGCCAGTCACTTTGCCTTCCAGAACACTACCCACACCAAACTCCATAAGAACTGCAAAATCCTCTCTTTCCATAATGGGGCCGCAGGCCCTTGTGTGCACCCGTGGGGTCAGTCGGTGATGTGGAAGACACGTTCGCCGGGGACCACCAGGCCCAGCTCATCCCGCGCGATGTTCATCTGGCTTTCCAGGTCGCCGCTGTGGTCCAGATCATCCTGCAGGTCGGCGTTGACCTGCGTCTGCACGGCGATCTGCCGCTCCAGGGCGCTGATCTGTTCCTCCAGCGCGGTCCGGTCCCTGCCCTCGTTGAGCAGGATGATGGACAGCCCCACCAGCATGGCGAGAACCACCAGCTTAGTCAGAAGCCCGGCTCGTTTTATCTGCATGGTTGCTGTCCCCCCTGTACCGCGCGGCCCGTGTCTGCCGCTCATCCTTCATTTCCTCGGGTAACAGCTTTATTCTAAACCATTTGCGTCGATAAAGAAAGCTATTTTTGAGAAATTTTTTGATTTTTTTACAGCACCACCCCAGTGCCCGCACCGGAGCCGTGGCGATGCGCCAGAAAAGACCCCCCAGATCGGCCAGGGCGTAGCCCAGACGCAGGACCGGAGGGCTGAGGAGCCGGAAATAGAGGACCGCTCCGGCAAAGTGTCCGGCAAGGAGCGTGATACGCACCT
>LBJMR02800__coassemble_346_pt1 | contig 37028 bp, 37 predicted proteins | sample LBJMR02800__metabat2_low_PE_006 | metagenome-assembled genome bin LBJMR02800 | reverse complement strand
TCCAGGAGATCCGGGACCTGCCCAGCGTGAAGAAGTACGGCGACGACGTGAAGGTCAGCATGTACATGTACGACCGGCCCTCCTGGACCGGCGAGGTCTATGAGACCGAGTGCTTCTTCCCCACCTGGATCAACAAGGAGTCCGCCGCCCACGTCCAGGCCCTCATCGACGCCCACCACGCCCTCTTCGGCACCGAGCGCCAGGGCCACACCGACGCCGACACCGCCCGGGACGCCATGCACCTGCGCGCGGGCCGGCCCCTGACCGACAAGTGGACCTTCTCCACCAACGGCGTGGCCATCCAGGGCCGCTATGGCATCCCCTGCGTGGGCTTCGGACCCGGCGCCGAGAGCCAGGCCCACGCCCCCAACGAGATCACCTGGAAGGACGACCTGGTCCGCTGCGCCGCCCTGTACGCCGCGGTGCCGGGGCTCTACAAGGAAGAGAACAAGACTGCCGACGTGACCCAGTTCCGGGCCGGCAGCACCAATAACAATATCAAATAAAAACCGGGAAAAGAAAAGGAGAGAGCGCAAATGGACGCCAAGCTGCAGGAGTATATCGACAAGCTCAACAAGCTCAACTTCAAGGAGATGTACGAGGGTGACTTCTTCCTGACCTGGGAGAAGACCGACGACGAGATCGAGGCCGTGTTCACCGTGGCCGACGCCCTGCGCTATCTGCGGGAGAACAACATCTCGGTGAAGATCTTCGAGTCCGGCCTGGGGGTCAGCCTGTTCCGGGACAACTCCACCCGCACCCGCTTCTCCTTCGCCTCCGCCTGCAACCTGCTGGGCCTGGAGGTCCAGGACCTGGACGAGGGCAAGAGCCAGATCGCCCACGGCGAGACCGTCCGTGAGACCGCCAACATGGTCTCCTTCATGGCCGACGTCATCGGCATCCGGGACGACATGTACATCGGCAAGGGCAACGCCTACATGCATGAGGTGGCCTCCGCCGTGGCCCAGGGCCACAAGGACGGCGTGCTGGAGCAAAAGCCCACCCTGGTGAACCTCCAGTGCGACATCGACCACCCCACCCAGTGCATGGCCGATATGCTCCACATCATCCATGAGTTCGGCGGCGTGGAGAACCTCAAGGGCAAGAAGATTGCCATGACCTGGGCTTACTCCCCCAGCTACGGAAAGCCCCTCTCCGTGCCCCAGGGCGTCATCGGCCTCATGACCCGCTTCGGCATGGACGTGGTGCTGGCCCATCCCGAGGGCTATGAGGTCATGCCCGAGGTGGAGGAGGTGGCCCGCGCCAACGCCGCTAAGAGCGGCGGGTCCTACACCAAGGTCTCCTCTATGGCCGAGGCCTTCAAGGACGCCGACATCGTCTACCCCAAGAGCTGGGCCCCCTTCGCCGCCATGGAGGAGCGCACCGACCTCTACGCCAAGGGCGACAGCGACGGCATCAAGGCCCTGGAAAAGCGCCTCCTGGAGCAGAACGCCCAGCACAAAGACTGGTGCTGCACCGAGGAGATCATGAAGACCACCCGGGATGGCAAGGCCCTCTATCTCCACTGCCTGCCTGCCGACATCAACGGCGTCTCCTGCGTGGACGGCGAGGTGGAGGCTTCCGTCTTCGACCGCTACCGTGACCCCCTCTACAAGGAGGCCTCCTTCAAGCCCTACATCATCGCCGCCATGATCTTCCTGGCCAAGTGCAGTGACCCCCAGGCCATGCTCAAGGCCCTCTCTGAGCGGGGCGAGAAGCGCCGCCTGAGCCTGTAAGAATTCGCCGCCCGCCCGTCCGCAGATACGGTCAGCCACTGTATGTGCGGACGGGCCCCTCTTTTTTAACGGAGTGTGATCTTGAATGGACAAACAGCGTATCGTCATCGCCCTGGGGGGCAACGCCCTGGGGGAGAACCTGCCCGAGCAGATGGCCGCGGTGAAAAAGACCGCCCGGGCCATCGCCGATCTCATTGAGGCGGGGCATGAGGTGGTCATCGCCCACGGCAACGGCCCCCAGGTGGGCATGATCCAGAAGGCCATGACCCAGCTCACCCGCGCCGAGCCGGAGAAGTACATCCCCTGCCCACTCTCGGTGTGCGTGGCCATGAGCCAGGGCTATATCGGCTATGACCTCCAGAACGCCCTGCGGGAGGAGCTGCTGGACCGGGGCATCAACAAGGGGGTGGCCACCGTGCTCACCCAGGTGGAGGTGGACCCGTCAGACCCCGCCTTCGCCCATCCCACCAAGCCCATCGGGGCCTTCATGACCCGGGAAGAGGCCGACAGGATGGTGGCCGAGCGGGGCTATGACGTGGTGGAGGACGCCGGCCGCGGATGGCGGCGGGTGGTGGCCTCGCCCCGCCCCCGGGACATTGTGGAGATTGACACCATCCGGGCCCTGGTGGATACCGACCATGTGGTGGTTGCCTGCGGGGGCGGGGGCATCCCGGTGTTCCGCACCGCCGGGCACCACCTCAAGGGGGCCGCGGCGGTCATCGACAAGGACTTCGCCGCCTGCCTGCTGGCAAGACAGCTCTCGGCGGACGCCCTCATCATCCTCACCGCCGTGGAGAAGGTGGCCATCCACTTCGGAAAGAGCGACCAGCAGTGGCTGGACTCTCTGACCCCCGACGAGGCCCGGCAGTACATGGCCGCCGGGGAGTTTGCCCCGGGGTCCATGCTGCCCAAGGTGGAGGCGGCGGTGGAGTTCGCCGAGAGCGCCCCCGGCCGCCGCGCCCTCATCACCCTGCTGGAGAAAGCCGCCGACGGCATCGCCGGGCGCACCGGCACGGTGGTCCGGACTCCGGACGGACGCTGAGAGAGGAAATATTGGGAAAAACGGCCTGTTTTTCGTGATTTTGTGGAAAATCGGCGGAAAAGACTTGCGCGGCGTGGGGGAACGCTGTATACTATTGGGGCCCGAAATGGGAGGGGACCGTCCGTTCCCACTCCCGTCGCCGCGGAGAGGAGAGCCATGAAGAGGCGTGACATACTGATCCTGGCCGCCGTGGTCCTCCTGGCTGCGGCCGCCTTCCTGGCCTCCAGAGCCCTGAACATGGGCGCGGAGGAGGATAGGGTGCTCATCTACCTCCATAATGAGCTCTACGGCTCCTATCCCCTGGAAGAGCGCACCGTGCGCATCGAGCAGGAGAACGGCAGCCTCAACGTGTTGCGCATCACCGGGGAGGGAGTCTATATGGAGTCTGCCAACTGCAAAAACCAGGACTGCGTCCATATGGGGATGCGCACGGCGGACACCGTGGCTCACAACGAAAGCTGGATCACCTGCCTGCCCCACGGCGTGTCGGTGCAGCTGGTGCTCGCCGCGCCGTGAAGAGCACCCGGGACCTGACGCGCCTCGCCCTGCTGACGGCGGCGGCTCTGGTGCTGGGGTATATCGAGGGCCTTTTCCCGGCCCTGGTGCCCGGCGTGCCGGGCATCAAGCTGGGCCTTGCCAACACCGTGCTGCTCTACGCCGTCTATCTGCTGCCTCCGGGCAGCGCCTGGGCGCTGATGCTGGCAAAGGTGGTCCTTTCATCGGCGCTGTACGCCGGCTTCGGCACGGCGCTGTTCAGCCTGGGAGGCGGTGTGCTGAGCCTGGGGGCCATGCTCCTGGTGCGAAGGCTCTCCGGCGAGAGCGTGAGCGTCGTCGCCGTGAGCGTGCTGGGGGCGGCCTGCCACAACCTGGGGCAGAGCCTGGTCTTCGCCGCGGTGGGCAGCGCCCGGGCGGCGCTTTTCTACCTGCCCTATCTGCTCCTGGCCGCCATCGTCACCGGTGCCCTCACCGGCGTGGTTGCCCGGTACGCCATGCGCGCCATCCCCGGCGGGAAATGAGCAGACATACCCTGCCGCGGGGATACATAGTTTTTTCCTGGACGGACAGACAAATCATGTCTCTGGACAGACGGGCCGCGAGGCCCTTCTGTTTTGAGGATAGAAACCCACAGTAAGAGACTTTTAGAGAAAGGTCGGAGGGAGAAGAGATGTTCGGAAAACGAACGCTGGGGATCCACGTCAGGGATGAGAAGAACACCTCGGACAGCGTGCCGCAGGTGATTCCCATCCCCGCCAAGGTGACCATCCCCATGTCCATGCATGTGGGCGCCCCCTGTACCCCCGTGGTCAAGGTTGGCCAGGAGGTCAAGGTAGGCGAGCCCATCGGCACGCCCGGCGGGCTGGGCGCGCCCATCCATGCCAGCGTGTCCGGAAAGGTGACCGCCATCCAGGACCTGCTGATGCCCAACGGTTCCACCGTTCCCGCCGTGGTCATCACCAGCGACGGGAAGCAGATGGTCTGGGAGGGGGTCAAGCCCCCCGAGGTCCACGATCTGGCCTCCTTCACCGAGGCGGTGAAGCAGAGCGGCCTGGTGGGTCTGGGCGGCGCCGGCTTCCCCACCTGGGCCAAGCTCACCACCGAGGCTGACACCCTGCTCGTCAACGGCGGCGAGTGCGAGCCCTACTGCACCACCGGCTGCCGCACCATGCTCGACAGCACCGACGACCTGATCCAGGGCGCCAAGCTGGTCAAGCAGTACACCGGGGTGAAGAAGGTCATCATCGCCATCGAGGACAGCGCCCCCAAGGCGCTGGAGAAGATGCAGCAGGTGGTGCGCGACATCCCTGACTTTGAGGTCAAGCGCCTGCCTGCCCGCTATCCCCAGGGCGCCGAGAAGATGCAGATCTTCAACACCACCGGCCGCGTGGTGCCCGAGGGCAAGCTGCCCAAGGACGTGGGCGTGGTGGTGATGAACGTGGCCAGTGTGGCCTTCATCTCCGAGTACATCCGCACCGGCATGCCCCTGGTGACCAAGGCCGTCACCATTGACGGCCCCGCCGTCAAGGAGCCCAAGAACGTCATCGCCCCCGTGGGCATGGCCATCGGCGAGATCATCGAGGCTGCCGGCGGCTGTAAGGAAGAGCCCTCCAAGGTCATCTACGGCGGCCCCATGATGGGCGGCGCCGTGGCCAGCCTGGACTTCCCCATGCTCAAGCAGAACAACGCCTTCCTAGCCTTCGACGAGAAGACCGCCCGCCTGCCCGAGCCCACCGCCTGCATCCGGTGCGGCCGCTGCGTGGACGCCTGCCCCATGAGCCTCATGCCCGTGGACATCTCCAAGGCCTATGAGCTCAAGGACGCCCAGGGCCTCATGGACCTGCACGTGAACCTGTGCATGGAGTGCGGCATCTGCACCTATGTCTGCCCCGCCAAGCGCGGCCTGGCCTTCACCAACCGCCTGGCCAAGGGCTTTTTGCGGGAGCAGCAGAGTAAGAATCAGGAGGTGAAGAAGGGATGAAGCTCCTCACCGTATCGGCAAACCCCCATGTGCGGGACAACTCCAGCACCACCGCCATCATGCGGGACGTGATCATCGCTCTCGTCCCCGCCCTGCTCGCCGCCATCGTGATCTTCGGCGTCCAGGCCCTTCTGGTGACCCTGGTGTGCGTGGTGGCCGCGGTCCTGGCTGAATTTATCTGGGAGAAGGCCATGAAGCTGCCCGTCACCATCGGCGATCTGTCCGCGGTGGTCACCGGCGTGCTGCTGGCCTACTGCCTGCCCAGCACCATCCCCCTGTGGATGGCCGCCCTGGGCAGCGTCATCGCCATCATCGTGGTCAAGCAGCTCTTCGGCGGCATCGGCTGCAACTTCGCCAACCCCGCCGCCACCGCCCGTATCGTGCTTTTCCTGTCCTTCTCCTCTCAGATGGCCAGCTTCACCTATGACGGTGTCACCGGCGCCACTCCGCTGCCCGGCATCGTCAGCGGCGAGGGTGCCGACCTGCTGACCCTCTTCCTGGGCACCCACGGCGGCTCCCTGGGCGAGGTGTGCGGCCTGGCCCTCATCATCGGCGGTATCTATCTGCTGGTGCGCAAGGTCATCTCCTGGCACATCCCCGTGGCCTATCTGGTCACCGTGGCCGTGTTCGCCCTGCTCGCCGGCCAGAACCCCCTGGAGCACCTGCTCTCCGGCGGTCTGCTGCTGGGCGCCATCTTCATGGCCACCGACTACTCCACCTCTCCCATGACCAAGCCGGGCAAGCTCATCTACGGCGTGATCCTGGGCCTTCTCACCATGGCCATCCGTCTGTGGGGCTCCTATCCCGAGGGCGTGTCCTTCGCCATCCTGCTGGGCAACATCCTCACGCCCCACATTGACAAGCTCACCCGCCACACCCCGCTGGGCGTGAGCAAGAAGAAGGGGGGCGCCAAGGCATGAAAAAGATGATTATGCCCATCGTGGTACTGGGCCTCATCTGCCTGGTGGTCACCGGCGCTCTGGCCGTCACCTACCAGGTCACCGACCCCATCATCAAGGCCGCTGAGGCTGCCGCCAACGAGGCCGCCCGGGCCGAGGTCCTGCCCGAGGGCAGCGGCTTTGCCGCCGTGGAGGCCGATGGCCTGCCTGAGCGGGTCACCGCTGTCTACGTCGCCGAGAACGGCGCGGGCTATGTCTTCAATCTGACCACCAAGGGCTATGGCACCATGAAGCTGATGGTGGGCATCGGCGCTGACGGCACCATCACCGGCGTGAAGGCCATGGACGTCAGCGGCGAGACCCCGGGCATCGGCGACGGCGTCACCGAGGAGTCCTTCTACGGCCAGTTCCTGGGCAAGGACGCCGCCCTGGAGGGCGTGGAGACCATCAGCGGCGCCACCTACTCCTCCGGCGGCTATATCGCCGCCGTGCAGGACGCGTTCACCGCCTTTGACATGATCGCAGGAAAGGAGGGGGCCTAAGCCATGAAAAAAGGAAATAGCGCACTCTCCAACCTGACCCGGGGCATCCTCAAGGAAAACCCGGTGCTGGTCCTGGTGCTGGGCACCTGCCCCACTCTGGCCACCAGTACCTCGGTGGTCAACGCCATCGGCATGGGCCTTGCCGCCACCGTGGTGCTCATCTGCTCCAACATCATCATCTCCCTGCTGCGCAAGGTCATCCCCGGCTCCGTGCGCATCCCCTGCTACATCGTGGTCATCGCCGGCTTCGTCACCGTGGTGCAGATGCTGGTGCAGGCCTTCTTCCCCGATCTGTACAGCGCCCTGGGCGTGTATCTGCCCCTCATCGTGGTCAACTGCATCATTCTGGGCCGGGCTGAGATGTTCGCCAGCAAGAACGGCGTGGGCGCCTCCGCCCTGGACGGCATCGGCATGGGCATCGGCTTCACCTTCGCCCTGTTCCTGATGGCCACCGTCCGTGAGGTCTTCGGCTCCGGCTCCTTCGCCGGCATCGAGATCCCCTTCCTGGTGGACTTCCGTATTCCCATCCTGACCCAGGCCCCCGGCGGCTTCTTCGTCTTCGGCCTCATGATGGCCCTGGTGTTCAAGATCACCCACGGCAAGGCCCCCGTCAAGAAGGAGATGGGCTGCGCCGGCTGCATCAACGCCGAGGCCTGCGCCCGCATCAGAAAGGAGGAGGCTAAGGGATGAGAGAATTCCTCTTTATCGTGATGAGCGCGGTGTTCGTCAACAACTACGTGCTCCAGAAGTTCCTGGGCATCTGCCCCTTCCTGGGCGTGAGCAAGAAGCTCGACCAGGCCACCGGCATGTCCATCGCCGTTATCTTCGTTATGCTCCTGGCCACCGCGGTGACCTGGCCCATCCAGACCTTCCTGCTCACCCCCAACAACCTGGGCTACCTCCAGACCATCGTCTTCATCCTGGTCATCGCCGCCCTGGTGCAGCTGGTGGAGATCGCCCTCAAGCGCTACATCCCCGCCCTGCATAAGTCCCTGGGCATCTACCTGCCCCTCATCACCACCAACTGCGCGGTGCTGGGCGTGACCATCCTGAACATCGACGAGGGCTACGGCTTCGGCCAGTCCCTGGCCAACTCCTTCGGCTCCGGCCTTGGCTTCTTCCTGGCCATGGTGCTCTTCTCCGGGGTGCGTTCCCGCATGGAGAACTGCAAGGCGTCCAGAGCCTTTGAGGGCCTGCCCATCACTCTGGTGGCTGCCGCCATCGTCGCCGTGTCCTTCTTTGGGTTCACCGGCGTGGTGGATACCCTGCTCGGTTAAGGGAGGAGGAGAACGATGAATCCGATTTTACTGGCGATCGTCTCTGTTGTGATCATCGGCCTCATCTGTGCCGTGGTGCTGGTGGTGGCCTCCAAGGTCATGGCGGTGGAGGAGGACCCCAAGATGGGCCTCATCCGCGAGTGCCTGCCCGGCGCCAACTGCGGCGCCTGCGGCTACGCCGGCTGTGACGGCTATGCCAAGGCTCTGGCCGACGGCAGCGAGACGCGTACCAACCTGTGCATCCCCGGCGCCGACGCCGCCGCCCACGCCATCAGCGATGTGCTGGGCGTGGCCGCCGCCGACGTGGTGGAGATGGTGGCCGTGGTCCGCTGCAACGGCGACTGCGACCAGACCAAGGACAAGATGGATTATGAGGGCCCCAAGAGCTGCAAGGCCGCCAAGAACTTCTTCGGCGGCGTGGGCGCCTGCACCTTCGGGTGCATGGGCTTCGGCGACTGCGAGGCGGTGTGCCCCGTCAACGCCATTACCATCGAGAAGAGCCTGGCCCGGGTGGACAGCGTGGCCTGCATCGGCTGCGGCATGTGCGCCCGCACCTGCCCCACCGGCGTGATCACCACCCTGCCCCGGACGGCCAAGGTGGTGGTGGAGTGCAGCAGCAAGGCCAAGGGCGCCGTGGTGCGCAAGGCCTGCACCGCCGGGTGCATCGGCTGCACCAAGTGCCAGCAGGTCTGCCCCAGCGACGCCATCCACGTCACCAACAACCTGGCCGTGGTGGATCAGGACAAGTGCACCGGCTGCGGCACCTGCGTGGAGAACTGCCCGGTCAAGTGCATCCACATGGTGGATAACTTTACCCAGTGGCAGGCGGCTCACAACCTGGCCCGGTAAGGACTTCACTTGCAAAAGAGGCGTCCCCCTGCGGGGGGACGCCTCTTTCTATCCTTGATAGACGTCTCTTTCTATCCTTGATAGACGGGCCTTGACAGGGTCAGGGTTGTCTGGTAAAATGAATGAGCTGGCATGAAGCCCGCTGACGGACGCAGAAGCGTCTTTTCCCGCCGCGACTTATATATCCTGTTATTATGCCGTGTACCAGAAGGTGCGCACTTTCTTTCAGAGAAAGGCGCGCTTTTTTTGTGCGGAAAGGAGCTTTTGTTATGTCGTCCATTAAGAAGATCTGTATCTGTGCCGTGTGCATCGCCCTGTGCTATGTGCTGCCCGTTGCCTTCCACGCCGTGGGCCTGGGCACCGCCCTCTCGCCCATGCACCTGCCGGTGCTGCTGTGCGGCCTGGTCTGCGGCTGGCCCTACGGGGCGGTGTGCGGCATTGTGGGGCCGCTGCTCTCCAGCGCCCTGACCAGCATGCCTCCCGCCGCCATGCTCGTCCACATGGTGCCCGAGCTGTGCGCCTACGGCCTGTTTGCCGGGCTGTTCCTGCGCCTGATCCGTACCGGAAAGCTGTATGCCGACCTGTACCTCGCCATGGTGCCCGCCATGCTCCTGGGCCGGGTGATCGCCGGACTGGTGCGGACCGTGGTGTTCCTCTCCGGCGCCCAGGGGTACTCCCTGGCCCTGTGGGTGAGCTCCTACTTTGTGGAGTCCTTCCCCGCCATGGTCCTCCAGCTGGTGGTGCTGCCCACCCTGGTGGTGGTGCTGATGAAGGCCCGGCTCATCCCCGAGCGCTACGGCGCCCAGCTGCGCAGCGCCTGACGCAGGCGGCCAAAACACTGTGAAACGTCCCGCTCCGGGAGGATCTCTCCCGGGGCGGGACGTTTCAGCCTGTCGAAAAAGTCTTTTCGACAGGCTGTTGCACTTTTTGAAACTTCAAAAAAGTTTCAAAAAGTGGTTTGATCAGACGCGAAAGACAACCCTGACGGTTTTCTTTCACACTATCTTTCCCTCCGAATCCTTTGGCTAGAAGGGTTTATCGACAACCTCAAAGGTCCCGCTCCGGGAGGATCTCTCCCGGAGCGGGACCTTTTTTCTTTCTTCTTGCGGCACGGTGGCCCCGGCGCGGAAACCGACATAGAATGACAAGGGGCCGCTGTGTAAAGGAGGCAGCATAGATATGGGTGTGACAAGTTCCAATAAGACCATCAGTACAGACCGGATCGACTGCGGCGGAACCCTTCGGGTGAAGCTGGCGCTGACTGCCGCCCCGGATATTCTCTCCAACCCCACCGACATCGTCCTGGCCCTGGACCGTTCGGGCAGTATGTCGGGGGCGCCGCTGGAGAGCATGAAGGAGGGGGCCAAGACCTTTATCGACATTCTCGCGGAGTCCACCGGCGGCGGGGGCAGCGGGGAGATCGGCGCGGGAAGCCGCATCGGCGTGGTGAGCTTCGCGGCGTCCGCCACGGTGAACGCCCCCCTCATCACCTCCGTCGCGGACCTCAAGGACGCCGTGGACGCCCTGGCAGCGGGCGGGAACACCAACCACGCCGCCGCGTTTTCCGCGGCCAAAGATCTCTTTGACCCCGCCTCGGCCAATGCCAAGGTCATCGTCATGTTCACCGACGGCAATACCACCGCCGGCTCGCCGCCCGCTCCCGTGGCTGCGCAGGCCCGGGCCCAGGGGATCGTCATTTACTGCATCGGCCTCATCGGCACCGACGGCCTGGATGTGGCCGCCCTCAACAACTGGGCCAGCGATCCCGACACTACCCATGTGGCGGTAACGCCTGACGCGGCGGATCTGGAGGAGCTGTTTGCCGAGCTGGCCGCCAACATCTCCAAGTCGGGGGCCACGGACATCAAGATTCTGGAGACCATTCGGCCCGACTTCATCATCACCGGCGTGGCGGCTCCGGAGAAGGGGACCGTGACCATGCTGGATGCCCGGTCTCTGCGCTGGAACATTCCGGAGCTGGGGGTCACGGCCAGCGAGAGCGCCGTGCTGGAGTTTTTCATCCGTCATCTGGGGCAGTCCTCGGGGCTGCTGAAGGTCAATGAGTCCATTACCTACTCCGACGCGGAGGGCAATCTGGTCCTCTTCCCCGACCCGGAGGTAGAGGTGGACTGCGGGGTGGAGGTCTATCCTGAGCCCTGCCCCGTGCCGGTGGATCTGACGGTGGAAGGCTGCGCTGACGCCGTAGAGGTGGACCTGGGGCAGATTAGCCTGGAGTCCCAGGGACGGATCATCCAGATGGATGTGACCATCAAAAATGTCTGTCCTGGCCGGCGGGTGGCCCTGGCGGCCATTCTCACCGAGGTGGGCGAGGGGGGCCAGGAGTATCCCAGGGGCATGAAGACCATGACCATCCCGGCGCACCGCTCTCCCGGCTGCCGGGACATGCTGGTCAAGTGCATCCGCTTTGTGGTGCCCGAGGACCTGGACGTGTCGGGCGGCACCCAGGACGCCATCTGCAATCCCCGGAAATTCAAGGCCCGCTTTCTGGCCAACAGCATCGACACCGACTGGCGCTGCTGTGAGGCGGAGATCACGGTCTGAACGGGCGGACTTGTGCCCGCCGCCGCCTTCGGGCGGCGGTACATAGGGAGTCTCTCAGGTAGGACACTGACGGCCGGTGTGGTCGATGGTGTAGTCGCAGTTATATTCGCCGGGGAGGATGATCTGGGAAATGGGAACGAAGGTGTAGCCGTCCTGGAGCAGAGTCTCCAGGATGGTGGGAAGGGCCTCGGGTGTGTGAAGGGCGGCGTTGTGGAAGAGGACAATGGAGCCGGGCTGTACTCTGCTGGTCACCCGCTGTATGATCTCAGAGGCGGGAAGGTCCTTCCAGTCCAGACTATCCCCGTCCCAAACAGCTTCAAGAGGCCGGGGGGAGGGGGAACGCGGGCACGATATGCGGATAGACCCTTTTCTTGGAAGGGACATCATGGTATAATAGCTGCACAGCCGCGAATGATGCCGTTTATGTAACAAGGCCGTTGCCCTTGCGGTATAACGCAGACAACAGGAGGTGAGGCTTCCATGCGCGTGGCGGTGGTGGAGGACGAGAAAGAGCAGCGGGAGCAGCTGCAGACATACATCACGCAGTACGCCCAGGAAGCGGGGATGTCCATTGAGGTGGAGCTGTTTCCCAGCGGGCGGGAGCTCCTGGAGGGATACAGTTCCAAGTACGACGTCATCCTTCTGGATATCGAGATGCCGGAGATCGACGGCATGGAGACGGCGCGGCAGATCCGGACCCAGGACGAAGAAGTGGTGCTCATGTTCGTGACCAATCTGGCACAGTACGCCATCAACGGCTATGGCGTAGGGGCGCTGGATTTTGTCCTTAAGCCGGTTAATTACTACACCTTTTCCGTCCGCTTTGCCCGGGCCATCGCCCGGGCCAGGCAGCGGGAGAACGGGCAGATTCTGCTCAATTTGCCCGACTGCGTGCGCAAGATCAACACCCAGCAGATCTATTATGTGGAAGTGCAGAACCGGATGCTCCACTACCACACGGAGCTGGGGGAATTTGTGCTGCGGGGCACCATGCAGAGCGCCGAGCAGGAGCTGGAGCGCTATCACTTTGTGCGCTGCAATCACTGGTACCTGGTGAACCTCAGCCATGTGACCGAGGTGCGGCGGGATATGGTACTGGTGGAGGGGGCCCAGCTGGAGATCAGCCGGCGCAACCGCACCGCCTTCCTCACCGCGCTGACGGAGTATGTGGGGGGGAGCGGATGAGCTGGGAACGGATTTTGGAGGAGGTACTCCGGCAGGCCGGACTTTGGGCGTCGGCGGTAATTTTCCTGGTCCCCCTGCGTAAACGGGCGGGGAATGTCTGGGCCCGGGGAGCCTTGTGTGCCGTGATGGGGAGCGCGCTTCGTCTGGCCGCGGCGGCGGCTCTGGCCCAAGGCGACGTGGTGCTGGCCGCCGGGGTAGACGAGGTTGTGAGCTATCTGGCGGTCCTGCTCCTCTTTTCCCTCTGCGCCGACCTTCCGGTCAAGGCGGTGTTCTACTGCGGCCTTTGGACCGTGATGGTCTATGGCTTAGCGGAAAACATAGGGGAGATGATCCGCCGGGTACTGGAAGGATTCTCCCCGGCGGTGGCCGCGGCGGCGGAGACCGTCTTCTGGTGCGCCGTCCTGGCGGCGGTGGGCCTGACGGCGGCCCGCTGGATGCCGGATAACCGCAGCTACCACACGGGTCCCCGGCAGCTGACCTCCGCGTTCTTGCTGTGGGCGCTGTTTTTGGGTATCGATTTGTTTTACATGAGCGGCAGGATGACGGCGGGATGGAGCGGCTGGGTGGTGATGATGCTCATTCAGTGCCACTGTGCCACCGTGCTCTACCTTCAGCACGAGCTGTTTCAAAAGAGCGCCATCCGGCAGGAGCTGGACATGCTCAACCGCCTCTGGCTGCAGCATAAGAACCAGTACGACCTGTCCAAGGAGAACATCACCCTCATCAACCGGAAATGCCACGACCTCAAGCACCAGATCAAGGCCATGCGCCTGCTCTTCACCGACGAGAGCCGGGAGAAATATCTCCGGGAGATGGAGCAGTCGGTGCGCATCTACGAGGTGCTGGCCAAGACGGGTAACGAGGTGCTGGACACGGTCCTGACCGAGAAGAGCCTCTACTGTGAGGCCAACGGCATCCAGGCCAACTGTGTGGCCGACGGGCGGCTGCTCTCCTTCATGGACCCGGTGGACCTCTACACCATTCTGGGTAACGCCATGGATAACGCCATCGAGAGCGTGAAGGAGAACGCGGACAGGGAGAAGCGGATCATCGACGTGCTCATCCACGCCCAGAAGCAGATGATGCTCATTCAGGTCATGAATCCCATGAACCAGGAGCTGACCTTCGACGAGGAGGGGCTGCCCATCAGCACCAAGGAGCAGAACGGGTACCACGGCTTCGGACTCAAGAGCATCCGCCACACGGTGAAAAAGTACGGCGGATTCCTGACCGTGCGGACGGACAACGGGATCTTCTGCCTGCAGATTTTGATCCCCATGCCCCGGCAGGAGGAACAGAAATAAAAGAGAGCGGAGAATAGGCGAGCGGGAAGCGGCAGCTTCCCGCTCGCTTTGCTGTGGAAGGCAGTTGTAGAAAGTGCACAAAAACCGGACGGGGGATTCTGGACGGGGAAAGACCACTTAAACCCGCTTCTGTGCCACTTGTGCAAAAGCCCTTGTAACAGAAAAGGGGAATTTATAAAATCTGAATAATCATAACGGCCCGGAACAAACCGGCCATCAGGACAAAAATAAGTCAGAGGGAAAGAGGGGATGCTCTGTGCGAGAGAGGACCTATTTGAAGGAAGAGTGGGTCTTTTACGGCCCTGACGGCGTAGCTGAGATGGTGGATCTGCCCCACACCTGGAACGCCAAGGACGGGCAGGACGGCGGCAATGACTACTGGCGCGGTACCTGCACCTACAAAAAGACCTTTGCTTCCCCAGCGTTCGACCCGGCCACCCAGGCGGTCTATCTGGAGTTTCAGGGGGTGAACGCCACGGCGGATGTGGAGCTCAACGGCAGGCCGGTGGCCCACCACGACGGGGGTTACTCCACCTTCCGCACCGAGGTCACATCGCTGCTCACCCAGGAGAACCACCTGACCGTCAAGGTGGACAACAGCGTCAACGACCGGGTCTATCCCCAGAAGGCGGACTTCACCTTCTACGGGGGCATCTACCGGGATGTGGCGCTGCTCATCGTCAGCAAGCACCACTTCGACCTGGACTATTTCGGCACGCCCGGCCTGCGCGTCACCCCCACCGTGGACGGCACGGCGGGCAAGGTGCGGCTGGAGTGCTGGACCAACGTGGAAGCGCCCCAGGTGGAGGCCGTCATCACTGACGCAGCGGGGAACGTGGTGGCCGCCGGCAGCGGCACCGACGTGACCCTGGAGATCCCCGACGTCCACCTTTGGGACGGGGTGAAGGACCCCTATCTCTACACCGCCACCCTGCGCCTCATGGAGAACGGCGCGGCGGTGGATGAGATCTCCACCCCCTTCGGCGTGCGCACCTTCCGGCTGGACCCCAAGGAGGGCTTCTTCCTCAACGGACGGCACTATCCCCTCCACGGCGTGTCCCGCCATCAGGACCGCAAGGGTCTGGGCAACGCCATCACCCGGGAGCACCACGACGAGGACATGGCCCTCATCCGGGAGATCGGGGCCAACACCATCCGCCTGGCCCACTATCAGCACGACCAGTATTTCTACGACCTGTGCGACAAATACGGCATGATCGTCTGGGCTGAGATCCCCTACATATCCGAGCATATGCCAAACGGCCGGGAGAACACCATCAGCCAGATGAAGGAGCTCATCGTCCAGAACTATAACCACCCCTCCATCGTCACCTGGGGGCTCTCCAACGAGATCACCATCTCCACCAAGAACAAGGCCGACATGCTGGATAACCACCGGGTGCTCAACGACCTGTGCCACGCCATGGACGCCACCCGGCCCACCGGCCTGGCCTGCTACGCCATGTGCGGTCCCTTCAACCGGGTGGCTCACCTGTCCGACATCGTCTCCTGGAACCTGTACCTGGGCTGGTATGTGCCGGGCCTGTTCCTCAACGATCTGTGGATCTCCTTCTTCCACCTGGTCTATCCCAAGCGGTGCCTGGGCTACTCCGAGTACGGCTGCGAGGGCATGCCCAACCTGCACTCCTCCTCCCCCGGACGGGGCGACCACACCGAGGAGTATCAGGCGGTCTACCATGAGTTCATGCTCAAGTGCTTTACCCGGCATCCCTACCTGTGGAGCACCCATGTGTGGAATATGTTCGACTTTGCCGCCGACGCCCGGGACCAGGGCGGTGAGCCGGGCATGAACCACAAGGGCCTCGTCACTTTTGACCGCAAGATCAAGAAGGATAGCTTCTACGCCTACAAGGCCTACTGGAGTGATGAGCCCTTCGTCCACATCTGCGGCAGCCGCTACACCGACCGCACCGAGGCGGTGACCCAGGTGAAGGTCTACTCCAACCAGAAGGAGGTCTCCCTCTACTGCAACGGCAAGCTGCTGGAGAGCAAGACGGGGGAGCGGGTGTTCACATTCCGGGTGCCCCTGGAGGGCCAGGTGAAGATGGAGGCCCGCGCGGGCGGCTGCACCGACACCGCGGCGCTCCGCCGGGTGGACCGGCCCAACGAGAGCTACCGGCTCAAAAAGGAGAAGAGCTCCAGCGCGAACTGGGTGTGAGAGAAGACACCGTCTCCATCCCGTCGCGGCCCACACCCGGGCTGCGCGGGAACAACATGTGAATCCCCCCGCCTGCCGTCCCTGAGGACGGAGCCGGGGATTTTAATGAGAAAGGAAGGATTTTATGGATAAGGGATCGAAGGGCACGTCCGGCCTCAACCGGGCCAAACCCTACCAGCTCGTACTGTTCCCCCTCAACAACGGCGCCACCAATGTCTACTTCGTGCTCATTTTGTCCTATGTGGCCCAGTTCGGCTCCAGCATCCTCCATCTGGGTATCTTCGCCTCCATCATGGTCACCGTCATGCGGGTGTGTGACGCCATCACCGACCCCATCATCGGCGCCATGATGGACCGTACCAGCACCAGGATCGGCAAGTTCCGGCCCTTCATGATCTTGGGCAGTGCGGTCATGGCACTGAGCGTTATTACCCTCTACATGCTCCTGCCCCTCATCCCCGAGACCATGATGGCCGTGCGCTATGTGAGCTTCACCGTGGTCTACTTCATCTGGGTCCTGGGCTACACCTTCCAGACCTCGGTGACCCGTGCGGGCCAGACCGTCCTTACCAACGACCCCAACCAGCGCCCCATGTTCACCATCTTCAACACCGTGGGCTCCCTGCTGGGCATGGGCATCATGCAGTTCCTCATCCCCCTGATCAAGGCCATGTATGACGTGAAGGACGCCGCCGGCAACGTCATCACCTCCGGCTATGCCAACCCCATGGTCTACTGCATCATCACCCCCATCGGCATCGGCATCTCCGTGCTGCTCACCATCCTGGCCATCATCGGCATCGCCGAGAAGGACCGTCCCGAGTTCTACGGCCTGGGTGGAAAGCAGGAGAAGGTCAAGCTCTCCGAGTACTTGACCATCATCAAAGCCAACAAGCCCATGCAGCGGCTCATGGTGGCCGGCGCGGGCTGCAAGCTGGCCCTGGCCATCGCCACCAATACCACCGTGCTGCTGGCCCTGTACGGCATCGTTATGGGCAACTACAACTCCCTGTACCTGCCCATGATGGTCCTGGGCTATGTGTGCGCCGTGCCCTTCTTCCTCCTGTCCATGCGCACCAGCCAGAAGAAGGGCCAGCGGGCCTCCCTCATCCGCTATGTCTCGGTGGCCCTCATCTGCTATGTGGGCGTGCTGGTGCTGCTGCTTATCAGCGACTACGGCAACCCCAGCCTGATGCTCTCCTTCCCCTTCAAGGGCGGCTCGGCCATCAATCTCTACACCGTCCTCTTCATCGTGTTCTTCGGCGTGGGCTACGGTGCCTACTACGCCACCGCCGACATGCCCATCCCCATGGTGGCCGACTGCTCCGACTACGAGACCTACCGCTCCGGCAAGTACATCCCCGGCATCATGGGCACTATGTTCTCCCTGGTGGATAAGCTGGTCTCCTCCCTGGCCCAGACCCTGGTGGCCTTCATCTTCCTGGCCTGCGCCGGCCTGGCCGACCTGCCCACCGACAGCACCCCCTACTCCATGGGCATCAAGGTGGCCGTCATCGTCATGTTCTGCGTCATTCCTATGCTGGCCTGGGCCGCCACCCTGCTGGCCATGAAGGGCTACTCCCTCACCGGTGAGAAGATGAAGGAGATCCAGGCCGTTAACGCCCAGCGCAAGCGCGCCATCGAACAGGGCATGACCGTGGAAGAGGCCATGGAGCGCTACCAGACCATGGACCAGGTGGCGGAGCGGAAAAACTGAAAAGAGGAAGCGAGACTGTGAACACCTTTTTGAATGACGACTTTCTCCTGGATACCCAGACGGCCCGCACCCTGTACCACACCTACGCCGCCAAGATGCCCATCGCCGACTACCACTGCCACATCGACCCCAGGGACATCTGGGAGGACAGGCGCTTTGAGAACATCACCCAGCTGTGGCTGGGGGGCGACCACTACAAGTGGCGGCTCATGCGCTCCAACGGCGTGGAGGAGAAGTACATCACCGGCGACGCCTCCGACTATGAGAAGTTCGAGAAGTTCGCCCAGACCCTGCCCCGGGCCATCGGCAATCCCATGTACCACTGGTGCCACCTGGAGCTGAAGAACTACTTCGGCTACACCGGGGTCCTCAGCGGCCAGACCGCCCGAGAGGTGTGGGAGCTGTGCAACGAGAAGCTGAAAAACGACCCCGCCATGAGCGCCCGGGGCCTGATCCTGGGCAGCAACGTGGCCATGGTGGGCACCACCGACGACCCCTGCAGCGACCTCATGTACCACGAGAAGCTGGCGGGGGAGGAGCGCTTCCCCGTGCAGGTGTGCCCCAGCTTCCGGCCCGACCCGGCGGTGAACCTCCATAAGAGCGGCTTCGCCGCCTACCTCAAGCAGCTGGAGCAGGTCACCGGCCGCACCATTTCCACCGTGGAGGATGTGCGCGCCGCCCTCAGTGACCGCATCGCCTTCTTTGACGCCCACGGTTGCCGCTCCGCCGACCACGGCCTGGACTATGTGATGTGCCGCGAGGTGAGCGACCAGGCCGCCACCGCCGCCATGAACAAGGCCCGCTCCGGCGAGGCTCTCACGGTGGAGGAGGCCGAGGGCTACCAGACCGCCCTGCTTCTCCACTGCGCCCGGGAGTACCACAAGCGCGGCTGGGTCATGCAGCTCCACTTTAGCTGCGTGCGCAACCCCAACTCCCGCATGCTTGCCCAGCTGGGCCCCGACACTGGCTTTGACTGTATCGCCGTCACCGACAGCTGCGCCGCCACCTACCGCCTCATGGACGCCCTGGAGCGGGAGGGGAGCCTGCCCAAAACCGTGCTTTACAGCCTCAACCCGGCGGACAACGAGTGGATCGACACCCTGCTGGGGGCCTTCCAGGGCAGCGAGGTGCCCGGCAAAATCCAGCACGGCAGCGCCTGGTGGTTCAACGACAACAAGACCGGCATGACCGCCCAGCTTACCAGCCTGGCTAACCTCAGCGTGCTGGGCAACTTTATCGGCATGCTCACCGACAGCCGCAGCCTCCTCAGCTACGCCCGGCACGAGTACTTCCGCCGGGTGCTGTGCGCCCTGCTGGGCCGCTGGGTGGAAAACGGGGAGTACCCCGCCGACCTGGACACCCTGGGCGCCCTGGTGCAGGACATCTGCTTTGGCAACGCCAAGCGCTATTTCAACCTGTGAAGAAGGAGAAGAATATGAAACTTTCGTTTCGCTGGTACGGAGAGAGCGACCCCATCTCTCTGGAGTACATCAGCCAGATCCCGGGGATGCGCAGCATCGTCACCGCCGTGTACGACGTCAAGCCCGGCCAGGTCTGGCCCGAGGAGAGCCTGGCGGCCCTGAAGAAGGACTGCGAGGACCACGGCCTCATCTTCGACGTGGTGGAGTCCATCCCCGTCCATGAGGACATCAAGCTGGGCCGGGGCAACGTGGAGGAGCTGCTGGAGGTCTACTGCGAGAACATCCGCCGCTGCGCCGCTTACGGCGTCAAGTGCGTCACCTACAACTTCATGCCCGTCTTTGACTGGACCCGCACCCAGCTGGACAAGAAGGCCCCCGACGGGTCCACCAGCCTGGTCATGTACTGGGACCAGATGCGGGGTCTGGACCCCCTGAAGGACGACATCCACCTGCCCGGCTGGGACTCCAGCTACACCCAGGACGAGGTCCGGGAGCTCATCGGCGCTTACGGCGAGCTGGGCGAGGAGGGCCTGTGGGCCAATCTGGAGCGCTTCCTCAAGAAGGTCATCCCCGTGGCCGAGGAGTGCGGCGTGAAAATGGCCATCCACCCCGACGATCCTCCCTATCCCATCTTCGGCCTGCCCCGCATCATCACCTGTGAGGCCAACCTGGACCGGTTCCTCAAGCTGGTGGACTCTCCCGCCAACTGCCTGTGCCTGTGCACCGGCAGCCTGGGCTGCGCCAGGAGCAACGACGTCACCGCCATGGTGCGCAAGTACTCCGCCATGGGCCGTATCGCCTTCATGCACATCCGCAACGTGAAGATCATGGAGGACGGCTCCTTTGAGGAGCGGGCCCACCTGTCCAGCTGCGGCAGCCTGGACATCTACGAGATCGTCCGCGCTCTGGTGGAGACCGGTTTCGACGGCTATGTCCGGCCCGACCACGGCCGCATGATCTGGGGCGAGACCGGCAAGCCCGGCTACGGTCTCTATGACCGGGCCCTGGGCGCCACTTACATTAACGGCCTCTTTGAGGCCTGCGAAAAGGCGAACAAATAATCTTTTTCGGAAAGAAGGAGCTTTTACTATGATGGATCTGCCTCTGAACGTGGATTTTACCGGCAAGGTGGTCGTGGTGACGGGCGCCGGCGGCGTGCTGTGCGGCGATATGGCCCGGGCCTTTGCCCAGGCGGGGGCCAAGGTGGCCGCCCTGGACCTTAACGAGGAGGCCGTGAAGGCCCTGGCCGATGAGTGCAAGGCTCAGGGCTATATCTGCGAGGGCTACAAGGCCAACGTGCTGGAGAGCGAGGCCCTGGAGGTCGTCCACCAGCAGGTGCTCCGTGACCTGGGCAAGTGCGACATCCTCATCAACGGCGCCGGCGGCAACAACCCCCGGGCCACCACCGACAACGAGTACCAGCACGAGCTCAAGGAGGGCCAGAAGTCCTTCTTCGACCTGGAGCCCGGCGGCGTGGACTTCGTATTCAAGCTCAACTTCCAGGGCACTCTGCTGCCCACCCAGGTCTTCGCCAAGGACATGGTGGAAAAGCAGCACGGCTGCATTCTGAACATCTCCTCCATGAACGCCTATGTGCCCCTGACCAAGATCCCCGCCTACTCGGGCGCAAAGGCGGCGGTGAGCAACTTCACCCAGTGGCTGGCCACCCACTTTGCCGGCACCGGCATCCGCTGCAACGCCATCGCCCCCGGCTTCCTGGTGTCCAACCAGAACCGGCGACTCCTCTTCAACGAGGACGGCACCCCCACCCCCCGCACCGCCAAGATTCTGGCCGGCACTCCCATGAACCGCTTTGTGGACAGCGAGGAGCTGCTGGGCGGCGTGTTCTTCCTGTGCAACGACAAGGCCGCCAGCGCCATCACCGGCGTGGTGCTGCCCATCGACGCGGGCTACTCCGCCTATTCCGGCGTGTAAGAAACCCCTACATCGAGACCCTGAGATCATGAAAAGGAGTGTCACGATATGAACGCTATCAATCAGGCCATCTCCAACATCGGCGTGGTGCCGGTGATCAAGCTCAACCATCCTCAGCGGGACGCGGCCCCTCTGGCCCAGGCCCTGTGCGCGGGCGGCGTGCCCGTGGCCGAGGTGACCTTCCGGGCCGCCGGCGCCGCCGAGGCCATCGCCATCATGACCAAGACCTGCCCCGATATGCTGGTGGGCGCGGGCACCGTCCTCTCCACCGCTCAGGTGGATGAGGCCCTGGCCGCCGGCGCCAAGTTCATCGTCACCCCCGGCCTGGACGTGGACATCGTCAAGTACTGCCAGGCCAAGGGCGTGGCCGTGTTCCCCGGCTGCACCACCCCCACCGACTATCACGCCGCCTACAAGCTGGGCCTGGAGGTCCTCAAGTTCTTCCCCGCCGAGCAGTCCGGCGGCCTGGCCAAGATCAAGGCCATGAGCGCCCCCTTCCCCATGTTCAAGGTCATGCCCACCGGCGGCATCTCTCTGAAGAACCTTAGGGAATACCTGTCTGCGTCCGTCATCTGCGCCTGCGGCGGCTCCTACATGGTCACCGCCGACCTGATCGACAACCAGAAGTGGGATGAGATCACCGAGCTGTGCAAGCAGTCGGTGGACATCGTAAAGCAGGTGAGAGGCAATGGCTGAGTATACGCTGGCCCATGTGGGCATCAACGGGGAGAGCGAGGAGGAGGCCCGCAAGGCCGCCCAGCTGCTGAGCACCCTGTTTGGCTTCGCGGTCAAGGAGGGCAAGAGCTCGGTCTTCGCCGGGGACGTGGAGGTCACCAAGACCCCCTTCAAGGGTACCCACGGCCACATCGCCATCGGCACCCCCGATGTGGCGGCGGCCCAGGCGGAGCTGGAGGCCAAGGGCTTCACCTTCGACCCCTCCACCGCCAAGTATCTGCCTGACGGCACCCTCAACGCCATCTACCTCACCGGTGAGATCGGCGGCTTTGCCTTCCATCTGGTGGGCAAGAAATAAGATCGGATACAGGAGGAAACGGTAACATGAAAGTAGTCACCTTCGGCGAGCTGATGGTCCGGCTCCAGCCCTACAACTATGAGCGCTTTGTCCAGGCTGACCACCTGGAGTTCTCCTTCGGCGGCGGCGAGGCCAACGTGGCCGTGTCTCTGGCCAACTACGGCGCTGAGGCCGTGTTCGTCACCAAGCTGCCCGCCCACGCCATCGGCCAGGCGGCGGTCAACTCCCTGCGCCGCTATGGCGTGGACACCACCAAGATCGTCCGCGGCGGCGACCGGGTGGGCATCTACTACAACGAGAAGGGCGCCTCCCAGCGGGGCAGCGTGTGCATCTACGACCGCGCTCACTCCGCCATCCAGGAGTCCAAGCCCTCCGACTTCGACTGGGACAGCATCTTTGAGGGTGTGGACTGGTTCCACTTCACCGGCATCACCCCCGCCCTGGGCGCCAACCTGGTGGAGACCTGCGAGGCCGCCTGCAAGGCCGCCAAGGCCAAGGGCGTGAAGATCTCCTGCGACCTCAACTACCGGGGCAAGCTGTGGACCCGCGAGCAGGCCCGGGAGGCCATGACCCGCCTGTGCCGGTATGTGGACGTGTGCATCTCCAACGAGGAGGACGCCAAGGACGTGTTCGGCATCGAGGCCGAGGCCACCGACATCACCGCCGGCAGTCTCAACCACGAGGGCTACAAGTCCGTGGCCAAGCAGCTGGCCGATAAGTTCGGCTTTGAAAAGGTGGCCATCACCCTGCGGGAGTCCCACTCCGCCTTTGATAACGGCTGGTCCGCCATGCTCTACGACGTGGCCTCCGGGGAGTACTGCTTCTCCAAGAAGTACGACCTGCACATCATCGACCGCGTGGGCGGCGGCGACAGCTTCGGCGGCGGCCTGATCTACTCCCTGCTCTCCGGCAAGAGCACCCAGGAGGCGGTGGAGTTCGCCGTGGCGGCCTCCGCGCTCAAGCACTCCATCGAGGGCGACTACAACATGGTCACCCTGCCCGAGGTGGAGAAGTTGGCCGGCGGCGACGGCTCCGGCCGCATACAGCGGTAAGCATACCCAAAAGAGAAGAGGCCGGCCGCCCGGCGCGGCCAGCCTCCTCGCGGAGAGGAGACGGCGGTCATGACAAATCAAAAGGGCCCGGAGCGCGGACGCAGATTCATCACCGTTGGGGAGATCATGCTGCGCCTGACACCGCCCAACTACGACAAGATCCGGGTGGCTACCAGCTTTGACGCCAGCTACGGCGGCAGCGAGGCCAACATCGCCCTGGCGCTGGCCAACCTGGGCATCGACAGCACCTTCTTCACCGTGGTGCCCGACAACAGCCTGGGCAAGAGCGCGGTGCGTATGCTGCGCAGCAACGACGTCCACTGCTCTCCCGTCATCCTCAGCACCCCCCAGGAGACCCCCACCCACCGGCTGGGCACCTACTACCTGGAGACCGGCTATGGCATCCGTCCCAGCAAGGTCACCTACGACCGCAAGCACAGCGCCTTCGCCGAGTATGACTTCTCCTCCCTGGACCTGTCCGCGCTGCTGGAGGGCTACGACTGGCTCCATCTCAGCGGCATTACCCCTGCCCTCAGCCCCGCCTGCGCCCAGCTGGTGCTGGACTGCCTGAAGGCTGGCCGGGAGAAGGGCATGACCATCAGCTTTGACGGTAACTTCCGCTCCACCCTGTGGAGCTGGGAGGAGGCCCGGGACTTCTGCACCAGGTGCCTGCCCTATGTGGACGTGCTGCTGGGCATCGAGCCCTATCACCTGTGGAAGGACGAGAGCGACCACGGCAAGGGGGACTATAAGGACGGCGTGCCGTTCCAGCCCAACCTGGAGGAGCAGACGGCGGTGTTTGAGGCCTTCGCGGCGCGCTACCCCAACCTCAAGTGCATCGCCCGCCATGTGCGCTACGCCCACAGCGGCAGCGAGAACAGTCTCAAGGCCTATATGTGGCATCAGGGCCACACCTATGAGAGCCGCCTCATCACCTTCACCATCCTGGACCGGGTGGGAGGCGGAGACGCCTTCGCCAGCGGTCTCATCTACGCCATGATGAAGGGCTTTACCCCCGAGGAGACCGTTAACTTCGCCGTGGCCAGCAGTGTCATCAAGCACACCATCCACGGCGACGGCAACATTACCGACGACGAGGACACCATCCGGGCCATTATGGACCAGAGTTACGACATACGAAGATGAGTTTTCCTTTCCCCGCGGCAGAGCCGCCGGCCTTTGTGGCCGGCGGCTCTGCCGCTTTTTTCTGTGGGGGACCAAGGGCTACTGGGAGACGGTGAAGAGGGAGTAGAAGTAGCCCTTGCGGTCCATCAGCTCCTGGAAGGTGCCCTGCTCCAGGATGCACCCGTCCTTGAGGGCGAGGATACGGTCATAGCGCCGCAGCAGCGGAGCGTCCAGGGCGTGGGTGACCACGATGCGGGTCATGCCCTCCAGACCCAGGATGGAGGAGGAGACCTGATGGGCCGTCGCCGCGTCCAGGGCGGCGGTGGCCTCGTCGGCCAGCAGGACCTGGGCGTGCCGGAGCAGGCTCCTGGCGATGGAGATGCGCTGCTTTTCCCCGCCGGAGAGGCCGCTGCCGTTTTCCCCGCAGAGATAGTCCTCCCCCCGCTGTGCCGCCAGCGCCGACAGGCCGGAGCGCTCCATGGCCCGGACCACCTCCTCCCGGGGGAAGGGGCGGAACATGGTGATGTTGTCCCGGACGGTGGCGTTGAACACAAATACATCCTGCTGGATGACGGAGACCGTATCGCGAAGGGAGCTGGAGCAAAGGGTTTTGAGCTCCAGGCCGTCGTAGAAGATCTCGCCGGAATAGGACCCCAGGCTCCCGGCCAGCAGCCCCAGCAGGGTGGACTTGCCGCTGCCCGAGGCGCCTACCACGGCGTAGCACTTCCCCGCCTCAAACCGTGCGGTGACGCCGCGCAGTACCTCCCGCCCGGCCTCGTAGCCGAAGGACACCCCCTTGAGCTCAATGCCGCGGCGCAGGGGAGCGGGCAGGGGAGTGCCCTCGTCCTGGACGGGCTCGTCCAAAGCGTCCGCCAGCTTGTCGATCAGTGCGGCCGCCGCCTTGTGGGCGGCCAGCTGCTGGGGCAGCTACTGCATGGGCCCTATCATATTGGCCGTCAGGTCGATAAAAATGATCAGTACGCCCGGCGTGATCCCCCAGTCCGTCAGCGCCAGCCACGCGCCGGCCCAGAAGGTCCCCAGTTGGGCGATCACGCCCGCCATGCCCGCCAGAGCGCCGATCAGGATGACCAGCTGCCGCTTTTGGCGTTTTGCCTGTTCCGCCTCCTGGTTGCGCCGGGAAAAGAGGAAGAAAATGGCGTCCTCCGCCTGAAAGCTCTTCATGACCGAAAAACCGCTCAGGCAGTCTTTCAGCGCCGCGGTGAAGGCTCCGTTGCGATCGGAGACCTCACGCTCCGCCTTCTCCAGCCGCCCGCCGGTCAAAAGGGAGGCCCCGATGGGCAGAAGGAAAAAGACGCAGGAGATCACCGTCATGGCGGGACTGTATGAAAGCATCATGAGCAACGCGCCTACAAAGGTCACGGCGTTGGCGATCAAATCGAACTGCGTCTCCAGATACCCGGTTTCCACACTGGCGGTGTCGTGGGAGAAGGCGGACAGGTAGCCCGAGGTGTCCTCCCCGCGAAAGACGGCGGCGCTTTTTTGCGTCAGACGCGCAAAAGCGAAGTTTTTATACTGTGTCATGGCCTTTTGCAGGAACCGGGGTTTGGAGACGTACTGGAGACTCTTGACGGCCGCCACCAGGGCCAGGACCCCGGTGATGAGCAGCGCCAGGACAGGCAGTCCCAGGGAGCCTGGGACACCGGAGACCGTGTCGATCATCTGCTGCAATACCCAGGCGATGAGGAGATTGAGCGCGGCGGTCAGGATGGAAGAGAGCGCCGCCAGGGAAAAGCACAGCCTGTTTCCATCGTAGAACCGCGCGCGGTATGAGCTGCGTCTATCTTTCATCCCGGATGGTCCCCACAGCGCGGAAAGCGCGTCGTCTGCCAGATCTGACACTGTTTTCCCGACCCCGTCCATGGCGGTCTGGCCCAGGTCGTCTATCACGGAGGCGGCGGTGTCCTCTGCGACAAAGCGCAGGCTGGTGGCCTCGTACCGGGGGGCGGCGTCAAAGCGCCGGGCGATGGCCGCCGCCTGGCGGAGGGAGCCCTCGGCGTCCCGGGCCTGTCCCAGCTGCAAAAGGACGTGGGCCCTTATGGTCCAGAGGGCCGACTCCACCTTGTCCAGACAGCCGCTCTCCTCTCCCTTGCGCAGTCCGGGGTAAAAGGCCAGGGCCCAGTCCAGCAGGGAAAGGGCGTTTTGGAAATCCCCCGCCTTGATGTATACGTTGATATACCCGATCGCGATCTGCATCTGGGATACCGACAGGTCCAGCAGGGCGGCGGATAGGTATGGCAGTGCCCCCTCCGGGTCGCCGCAGGCTGAGGCCAGGGTCTGGCCGATGAGAGGGTGGTTCAGCTGGCAGGGATTGTGGGCGCACAGCAGCTCCACGCCCTGCCGGGGCTTGTCCAGGGCAATGAGCAGGTTGGCCATATCCCTGTGCAGGGAGGTCTCGCTCAGTGCCGGATCGGTGTTCTGATCCATCAGGCGGCAGGCGTGGCGGAAGAGGGCCAGTGCCTTCTCCAGAAAGACCGCGGAGCCGCTGCGCATGCCCATGACGCGGTAGTTGGCGGCGCTATAATAGACCACCTCGAAGCAGTTGGGGTAGCGCCGCAGGGCGTCCTCCGCGTCGTCCAGGGCCTGCTGCGAACCTCCGGCGTGGAGGCTCTTCTTCAGCCGGTCCACCAGGGCGTCCCTGCTGTTGTCACCCGGCCGGTAGCCGATGAGCGCGTCCACCGATACGCCGAACAGGTCGGCCATGCGGGCGATCTGCCGCAGCTCCGGCGTGGCGGCGCACCGCTCCCATTTGGAAACGGCGGCGAAGCTCACACCCAGGGCCTCCGCCAGCCTCTCCTGGGTCATGCCCTTCTCCCGCCGCAGCCTGCCGATGTTTTCCCAGAGTGATAATTCCATGCCGCACCTCCCGATGTTTGCCGCTGTTACAGGGGCCCAATTCCGCCAAAACAGCCACCTTGCGCCCTTTTGACAAAATTGTCCGGCTTCCGCCGCGGTTTGCTTGGCAGACATTATTTTACCACAGGGCTGGGAGAGCGCCAGGCACCGGCAATACAATTTGTCCGGTTTCTTTTGGACCTCCGGTTCAAAAGCGCCGGAAGCGCCACGTTATATGGCCCAGAATACCTCGGCCCGTTCCCCGGACAGGCGGATCTCCCGGATGAACGTTGCCGCGGCCAGCTTCTTTTGCTGGAAGGACAGGGCGGAAAAAACGATGCGCCGGCCGGAGGGACGGCGGGCGGCGCCCTGGGCCTGCCGGGCCAGCAGGGCGCGCCGTTCCTCTTCCAGGGTGGCGATGGTGCGGTTGATGTAGGGCATGGTGACGGCGCTGCTCTGAGCCAGGGCCTGCATGAGACGGTCGATCTTCCGGTCGATGGCGGCCAGGCCGCGCTGGGCGGCGCTGTCCTCCGGCCCCTGCCGCGCCGCCTGGGGACACTGGGCCAGGAGGGGCTCCAGCTCCGCCGCCACCGCGGCCTCCAGACACCGCAGGTCCACCCGGATGGACTGGCCGCACACCCCCAGGTTGGACCGACCACTGCACAGGAGGTAGTATTTCTCCCCGTCCCGGTTGACTTTGACGCTGTACCCGCAGCTGCCGCACTTGAGCAGGCCGGACAAAAAGGTGTGCTTTCCCCTGCCTCCGCCGCCCAGCTGTCGGTTGGCGTCCAGCTTGTGCTGGCAGGAAAGCCAAAGGGAGGAGGGCACCAGCCCGCCGTGGTTGGCCAGGGAGAAGTGCTGGGCCTGGGGCTCCGGGCCCGCCCCGCCGCCCCGGTCCCGCCGGCCGGCGATCATCCCGGCGTGGAATCCGTCAAAGGCCTCCGGCCCCTGGGACAAGACAAGCCCCTTGCCTTGATAGTAGAGGTAGATATCCTCGTCGGCCATGACATACAGGGGACTGTGGAGCAGCCGGGAGAGGGCGACGCTGTCCCAGACGGAGCGCCTGGGCGCCGGGACGCCCTCGCTGTTGAGCTGCCGGGCCACACTGCCCAGGGTGGCCCCCGGCTGGGCGTAGGCGGCAAAGATGCGCTCCACCGTGGGGGCCTGGCCGTTGGGGATCAGAGTGGGGATGGGCTTTCCGCCGGCGCCGGGCAGCCTGCCGATGGAGAAACCGTAGGGGGCAGGCCCGCCGGGCCAGGCACCCAGCGCCAGGCGCTGGTAGTAATTGTCCCGCACCCGCTGGGCGGTGGTCTCCCGCTCCAGCTGGGCAAAGACCATGACGATGCTCAGCATGGCCCGTCCCATGGGTGTGGAGGTATCGAAGGTCTCGTGGATGGAGAGAAACTCCACCCCGTGCCGCCGCAGAGTCTCCCACAGCCGCCCGAAGTCGGCGATGGAGCGGGAGAAGCGGTCCAGACGGTAGACCACGATCCTGCTGATCTTGCCCAGAGCCACGTCGGCCATCATCCGCTGAAAGCCGGGCCGGTTGGTGTTTTTGCCTGAATATCCCCTGTCCTGGTAGACGAGGCACTCCCCGCTGGTCTCCCGGCGGCACAGGTCGATCTGGCCCTGGATGGAGAGGCTGTCCGCCTTGTCCACCGACTGCCGGGCATAGATGGCGTCCATATGCGTCCTCCCTTGCTTGACTTTCCCGCGTAGCTAGTCTCTGCCGGAGAGAGGCTGCGTCCCGTCGATCTCCAGCCGCCGCAGACACGCCAGCAGCAGGCGGCTTAAGCACTCCTGCCGCTGAGCGGGGGAGGAAAAGACGGGGTGGTGATGGCATATCTCCATGTCCGATCCCCCTTTCAGGGAAGGATATGCCGGGGCAGGGGGGAACAGTACAGCAAAAAACCGGAGGACATCCTGAACGGATGTCCTCCGGCGGTGTTTGAGAAAAATTTAGCCCAGATACCCCAGCTCCCGGGAGATCTGGCGGGCGGTGTTCTTCACATCGGTGATAAGCCCATCCAGGGCCGCGGGGACCCGGTTGACCGGCATGGAGATGCTGATGGCGCCGGTACACACCTCGCTGCTGACGGTAAAGATGGGCGCGCCGCAGCAGAAGAGGCTGGTCTCGCCCTCTTCGTTTTCCAGGGCGTAGCCCTCCCGGCGGATGACCGCCAGCTGTTCGAGAAGCTGCGCCTCGGTGACGATGGTGTTGGGGGTATAGCGTTTGAACTGGATCTGGGAGATGATGTGCTTTTGCTCGGAGGGAGACTGGAACGCCAGGATGCACTTGCCGCAGGCTGTGATGTGGATTTTCCGGGTGCCGCCCACATTGGGAGTGGTGAAGAAGCTGCGGTTGGCGTTGGTCTTAAAGATGCACAGGATCTCGTCCCGTCCAGTTCCCACCGACAGGTTGGTGGCCTCGTTATACCGCTGGGAGAGCTCGGTGAGGTAGGGCTTGGCCACGTTGGCCAGTTCCTGGAAAAGCCGCACTTTGTTGCCCAGGATGAAGCAGTTGAGCCCCAGCCGGTACTTGCCGTTTTCGCTGTTCTGGCTGATATACCCCACGCTCTCCAGCGTGGTGAGGATGCGGTGGGTGGTGCTCACCGGCATCTCCAGGTGAGCGGCGATGGTGCTGATGCTCAGCTCGTACTGCTCCAGCGTAAAGAGGTTGAGAACCGCTGCAGCCTTGACGATGGACTGGTTGAGATATTTCTGGTTGGAGTGGCTGGACTCCTTCATGTTGATCCGTCCTTCCAGTAAAAAGAGGAATAGACTTCCAATTTTATTATATTCACTCCAATACTAGCAAACCTGGTGGGGAATTTCAATACCAAACTGCCATACATTGTCCGGGTTTGGGGAAGAAACGGAGTTTAGGAACATTTATGGCATGGAAGAGAGGAGTGCTTCCCACTGTGTGCGGAGGAGGTCCCGGAAATCCGGGTGGGCAATGGCGATGAGGTTTTCCGCACGCTGCCGTACGGAGCGCCCCCGCAGGGGGGCCACGCCGTACTCCGTCACCACATAGTCCACATCGTTGCGGGTGGAGGTGACGATGGAGCCCTGGGGCAGGGCGGCCACGATGCGGGACTGTGTACCCTTGGCGGCGGTGGAGGGCAGGGCCAGGATGGCCCGCCCGCCCCGGCTCAGGGCGGCGGAGCGGAAGAAATCCACCTGGCCGCCCACGCCGGAAAACTGCACCGGGCCCATGGCCTCTGCGGCCACCTGCCCGAAGAGGTCCACCTGGAGGGCGGAGTTGATGGCCACCAGGTTATCATTCTGGGCGGCCACCAGGGGGTTGTTGGTGTGGTCCACCGGATAAAGCTCCACGGAACTGTTGTGGTCCAGGAAACGGTAGAACCTGTCAGTGCCCATGAGGAAGGTGGCCACGCTCACCCCGGGGTGGAGCTTTTTGCGGCTGTTGTTGATGACCCCGGCCTCCATCAGCTCCATGACCCCGTCGGAGATCATCTCGGAGTGGATGCCCAGATCCTTCTTGTTCGTGAGCTCGCCCAGCAGGGCGTCGGGAATGGCGCCGATGCCCAGCTGCAGGGTGTCCCCGTCCCGGATGAGGCCGGCGCAGTGGCGGCCGATGGCCCGCTCCACCTCGCCCAGCTTGGGCCGGGGCAGCTGGGGAATGGGCTCGGAGACCTCCACAATGGCGTCCAGGGCGGACACGCTCACCAGGCACTCTCCGCATACGAAGGGCATCTGGTCGTTGATCTGGGCGATGACCAGCTTTGCCCGGCTGGCGGCAGCCCACTGGAAGTCGGCGGTGAGACCCAGACTGCACAGCCCGCTTTCGTTGGGCGCGGAGAGGGAGAGAATGGCCACGTCGGGGGGACGCTGCTCCAAGAGCTCGGGAATGCGGGAATAGTAGGAGGGAATGAAGTCGGCCCGGCCCTCCCGGAGAGCGGCGCGGCTGCCACCGCAGGCAAACCAGGTCTCATAGTGGAGATGTCCCTCCAGACCTGGGGCACAGTAGGGCATCTCTCCAAGGCACAGCATGTTGGAGAGCGTCACGTCGTGCATTTCGCCTGCGCGCTCCACCAGGGCGCGCAGGATGGCCCGGGGCTCGCTGGCCACATGGGCGCAGACCACATAGGCCCCGTCGGGGATGCGCGCCGCCGCCTCCTGGGCGGTACACAGGCGGGAGCGGTAGAGCTCTTTCCAGTTGTCCATAGCCCTCACCTCACACACGCAGCCCCGGCCTCCAGGGCATCCAGGTTGAGACGGACCAGATCCCGGGATTTTTGGGCGAACATCTCCTCCACCAGCGTCCGCAGTACGTCGGCGCGGAGGTAGCCGGTGGCCTGGGCGTAGGCCCCGGCCATGACCATGTTGGCGGCACGAACGGTGCCCAGCTTTTCGGCCAGGTCGTTGCAGGGCACATACACACCCCGCAGCTCGCCCTCCACAGGCGTGGAGACGATGGAGCTGTTGACCAGCACCAGAGCGCCCCTCTGGGCGGAGGGGAGGTAGCGGTCAAAGGAGAGCTGGTTCATTAAAATGAGTTCACCCGGCGCCGTGACCACGGGGGAGAGGACCTCACCCTCGGTCATGACGCAGCTGCAGCTGGCGGTGCCGCCTCGCACCTCCGCTCCGTAGGAGGGCAGCCACGAGGCGTTGAGGTCCTGGGCCACGGCGGCCTCTGCCAGCAGCTTGCCGATGGCCAGCACGCCCTGGCCACCGAACCCGGCAACGAGCAGTTCATGGGTCATCTTCCGTCTCCTCCCTTCCGGCAGTCCTTCAAAACGCCCAGCGGGAAGCAGGGGACCATGTTGTCCCGGAGCCACTGCATGGCCTTCAGCGGGTCCATGCCCCAGTTGGTGGGACAGGTGGCCAGCACCTCAACGAAGGTGAAGCCCGCACCCTCCTTCTGGAGGGTGAAGGCGGTCTTGATGGCCTGCTTGGCCCGGTTTAAGTGGGGGATGTCACACACGGTGACCCGCTCGGCGTAGGCGGTGCCGTCCAGGGTGGACAGGAGCTCCGCCATATGGATGGGGTAGCCGTAGTGGGAGGGGTCCCGGCCCAGCGGGGCGGTGGTGGCCTTCTGGCCCACCAGAGTGGTGGGGGCCATCTGGCCGCCGGTCATGCCGTAGATGGCGTTGTTGATGAAGATGGTGGTGATCTTCTCTCCCCGCATGGCCGCGTGGACGATTTCGGCGGTGCCGATGGCGGCCAGATCGCCGTCGCCCTGGTAGGTGAACACCGTCCGGTCGGGCAGCACCCGCTTGATGCCGGTGGCCACCGCCGGGGCCCGGCCGTGGGCGGCCTGCTGCATATCGCAGTTGAAGTATTCGTAGGCGTAGCCGGAGCAGCCCACGGGGGCCACGCCCACCGTGTTGTCCAGCTCACCCAGTTCAACGAGGCACTCGGCCACCAGCTTGTGGACCAGACCGTGGGAGCAGCCGGGGCAGTAGTGCATGGGCTTGTCGGTCAAGCCGGGGGATTTGGCATAGACAATGGCCATCTCCTCATCTCCCTTCGTAAAATTCCAGGGCCTTGGCGGCCACCTCGCTGCAGGTGGGCACCACGCCTCCCGCCCGGCCGAAGAAGCCAACGGCACAGCGGCCCTCCACGGCCAGGCGCACATCCTCCACCATCTGACCCAGACTCAGCTCCACGGTGAACACGCCTTTGAGGCCGCTCTGAGACGAGAGCTGACGCAGCCGCGCCTCCGGGAAGGGCCACAGGGTGATGGGTCGCAGCAGTCCGCAGCGGATGCCCTTGGCCTCCAACTCCTGCATGGCCCCCAGGGCCAGCCGGGAGGGCGTGCCATAGGCCACGAAGAGCAGCTGGGCGTTTTCCGTGCCCCGCTCCTCCCAGCGCACCTCGTTTTCCGCCATGGCCGCCCACTTTTTGGCCAGGTGGAGGTTGTGCTGCTCCAGGGTAGCGCCGTCGTTGCGCCAGGAGTTGAGGATGTTCTTGCCCCGCGCCCCCTGGGTGCCGGTGGTGGCCCAGTCCTTGGGCGGCAGCGTGCGGCGGGGTACGTCCCGCCACACCATGCCCTCCATCATCTGGCCGATCATGCCGTCCATGAGGACCATGACGGGGTTTCGGTACTGGTCGGCAATGTCAAAGGCCTCCTGGGTGAGCTCGGCGGCCTCCTGCACGCTGTTGGGGGCCAGCACCACCGTGCGGTAGTCGCCGTTGCCGCCGCCCCGGGTGGCCTGGAAGTAGTCCCCCTGGGCGGGGTGGATGGTGCCCAGGCCCGGGCCGCCCCGCATGGCGTTGACGATGACCGCCGGCAGCTCAGAGCCCACCAGATAGGTGATGCCCTCCTGCTTGAGGCTGATGCCGGGGGAGGAGGAGGAGGTCATAACTCTTGCCCCCGCTCCTGCCGCGCCGTAGACCATATTGATGGCCGCCACCTCCGACTCCGACTGGAGAAAGCACCCTCCCACCTCGGGCAGGTGGGAGGCCATATACTCGGGGATCTCGTTTTGCGGCGTAATGGGATAGCCGAAGAAATACCGGCATCCCGCCCGGATGGCCGCCTGGGCCACCGCCTCGTTGCCTTTCCAAAGCTCTTTACGCATCCTGACTTCCCTCCTGCCATTTTTCCACCGTGATGGCGCTGTCCGGACACATCCGGGCGCAGCACCCGCAGGCGATGCACGCCTCCGCTTCGGTCACGTGCGCGGTGTGGTACCCCTTGGAGTTGGCGCTGTACCTGTCCAGGTCCACGATCTGCTTGGGACAGGCCGTTACACACAGGCCGCACCCTTTACAGAGCTCCGCGTCGATGGTTACCCTTGCTTTCATGACTGATCCACCTCCCAAGGTTTTTTCAGATAGAGCCGCAGCGGGAAAAGAGGACCTTGCAGCACGGCCTTTGCCCGCTCCACAAGTTCCGCCGTCACCGCGTGGCACACCACCGGCAGCCCTGTGCGCCGGGAAAGCTCCTCCGAAAGGGCCGCGCCCCGGAGCAAGTCCTCCTCACCGGTCTCGCCGCACAGGTGGGTGTTGCTGACGATGCCCGTAAAGGCCACCCCCATGGCCGCCGACAGGGCCTGGGCGTAGGAAAGTGCCTGCTCTGCCGTGGCGGTTTCGGGCCGGTTGGCGTTGAGTACCAGCAGCACCTGACTCTCCGACCGTTCCAGCATGGAGGCAAACCGGGCCAGTACCCTGGCCCCGCCGGGGTCACCCCCCAGGTCGATCACCGCCCGGCGGCTCTTGTCCTGAAAGGCGCGCAGCAGCGCCGCGGGCAGAGCGGGGATGTCCCCCTCGCCTCCACTGGGAACGTGGGGAGCTACCAGGGTCACGCCCGCCTTTTTAAGAGCCTCCTCCTGGTCCCGGACGCGGAAATAGGGCGTCACCACGTCCAGGTCACACAGCAGGCAGTCTCCTTCCGCCTCCGCCGTCCCGCAGGCCAGGTTCATGGCAAACTCTGACTTTCCGCTGCCGTAGTGCCCCGCCACCACCGTAAGACGCTTTTTGTCCAGCATGGCGGACCTCCTTTCCCACATGCGTTGTATGATGTCATCATAAAACATCATACGACATATGTCAATAAAATTTGTCTGACTTCTTGCAATCTTGTTGTGGATTTTTTATAATGAGCTATCAGAAGCGCCGGCGTGAGGGCCGGCGGACAAGTCGGGAGGGGTTGCGAGATGGCGGGAAAAAGTCTCTCAGAGCGGACGGTGGAGAAAATCCACCGCCTGATCCTGCAGGACCCCCAGCTGACGCCGGGCAGCAAGCTGCCCAATGAAAATGAGCTGGCGGAGCGGTTCGGGGTGAGCCGGGCCACCCTGCGGGAGGCCATCCGGGCTCTGGTGGCCCAGGGCGTGGTAGAGGTCCGGCGGGGGAAGGGGACCTTTGTGGCGGCGCCGCTGGTGTCGGGGTGTGATTTCTCCGCCATCGGACAGGCCCGTATCCGGGTGCTGGACCTCTTTGAGGTCCGCCTCATGTTCGAGCCTCAGGTCTGCCGCCTGGCCTGCCGGAGGGCATCGGAGGACGAGCTTCAGGAGATCCTCCTCCGGGCGGAGACGGTGGCGGAGGCCATCCGCACTGGCGGAGACTGGGGCGCCCTGGACGAGGGCTTCCACGCCGCCATCGTCTCGGCCTCCCACAACGAGTTCCTCACGCTGCTTCTGCCCATCCTCAACCGGGCCTTCAGCGAGGGCTGCCGGCTGCTCAACCGCAGCCTACAGGAGCTGGCTCCCACGGTGCTGCGGGACAACGATCTGCTCACCGACGCCCTGCGCCGCCGGGAGGAGACGGCGGCGGGCGCGGCCATGGAGATCCATCTGAGCCATGTGCTGCGCAGTATGGAGCAGCAGGTGTGTGAGCAGGGGAGCGGGAACGCTCCGGCTCAGACCGGGGAAGGGACCTGAACATACAGAGAAAAAGCAAGACGCGGCCGGGTGACCGGCCGCGTCTTGCCTAAAACTGTCGAAAAAGGCCGGGGGCCTTTTTTGACAAAAGACTGCATGACGGATAGGGTTCGATTTCTTGCGAAATTGTCGCCCTATCCGTCATGAGAGAGTCATTTCCGAGGCGCATGTCCCCGGAAATGATGGGTTTTGATTTTATTCCGTCGCCTTTGGACGACGGAACTCTGCGAGGCTTTTCTTCGGGAAAGCTTTTTGGCAGGTAAAAGCAAGACGCGGCCGGGTGACCGGCCGCGTCTTGCTTTTGCGAGGAAATGCGCGAGTTGAGGAAAACGCTTTGTCGAGGAAACGCTTTGTCGAGGAAATGCGTGTGTCGGGGAAAACGCTGTTGTCGGGGAAATGCTTTCGTTAGGGGGAAAGGAAAAAGCGCGGGGTTTATTTCGCGCTCTGCGCGCTCAGGGAGACGTTGCCCAGAGGACCGAAGCGGACGTACACATGGTCGCCGGGGCGGAAATCGAACACGGGAGTGAAGGCACCGGACAAAATGAGCTCGCCGGCGCGCAGGGGAGAGCCGTACTGCTTCATCTTGTTGGCCAGCCACACCACCGAGTTGACGGGGTTGCTGCCCATGACGGCGGCGCCACAGCCGGTGAACATGAGCTCGCCGTTGCGGAAGGAGGCCATGGGTACCATGGACAGGTCCAGGTCATCGATGGGCACCAGCTTGTTGCCGCCGGTGACCACCCGGGCATAGGAGGCGCTGTCGGAGACGGTGTCCTGGATCTTGATGCGCCAGTCCTGGATGCGGCTGTCAACGATCTCCAGGGCGGGCATCACGCCGGCGGTGGCGTCAATGACGTCCCAGGCGGTGATGTAGTCCTTGTCCAGGTCCTTCTTAAGCACGAAGACGATCTCGGCCTCGATGCGGGGGCAGATCATCTTGCTCACATCGATGCACTCGCCGTCCTTGACCACGCCGGCGCTGGTCATAATGCCGTAGTCGGGCTCCTGCACGCCGATCTGGTCCCGGATGCCCTGGCTGGTCAGGCCGATCTTTTTGCCGATGACCACCTCGCCCCGGGCCACCTTGCGGTCGATGACCGCCTTCTGGATGGCGTAGGCGTCGGGCACGGTGATGTCAGGGTAGCGGTCGGTGAGGGGAGGGATGGGGGTGGCATTGTCTTCCGCGGCCAGCAGTTCGTCGGCCAGCTTTTCAATCAGGGCATTTTCCATAATCAATTCCTCCGTTTCACAAGCATTGTTGTCAGGTCCGATATACCGATGGCCTGATTGTACCTGATTTTTTTGAGGATGTAAAGGGGTTATATTTCTGCTATATGGAAAATTAAATCAAAATAAGGAAAAACTATTGAAATTTCTGTGCGGGAATGGTAAGTTATACTCGTCCATAAAACTGCACAATGAAGTGGGCGCAGAAGAAAGCGTGTTTCTTTCAAAATGCTGATAAGACCAAAAAACACGCTAAATATTTC